>POVV01000622.1_pt1 | contig 20770 bp, 17 predicted proteins | sample 1560271 | NCBI WGS metagenome assembly POVV01 (sample SAMN08337232, study PRJNA429181) | Bioreactor metagenome, whole genome shotgun sequencing project. | biome: cows' rumen and soil; feature: anaerobic; isolation source: anaerobic chemostat enrichment culture, galacturonate as sole carbon... | reverse complement strand
GCAAGGATGCGCTAGGGCCGAACGCGCCAGGAGGCATGGCGTTCGGCCGTTGTTAGCCCTGCGGGAGCGCGCTTACCGTACCCCGTAAACGTAAGAGAAGAAGCCCATTCCGCTTTTGCGGAATGGGCTTCTTCTCTTACCGGCCTCAGCAGTCAATCATATTCTTTTTGTAGGCGCTGTATAATGCCTTTAATTTTTCTACTTTAGCAGACATTTCGATTTGCAGATCGGAGACGGTATCATAGTCACCAGCCGCCAAGCCTTGCTTGATTCGGCCAAACAGGCTTTTTTGCGACTTAGAGTCTTTAGCGAGGTATATGCGCAAGGCGTTAATTTCAGCCCAGGCTTCGTCATCAGCATCTGTCCCTGTCGTCGCATCGTGCAGGCATTGACATTCCCGAACCAGCTCGAGATTCTCCGGAATCAGCCGGGTGACAATCTCCGTTTTCCAGCGCAGCAAGGCGCCATTGACAAAGGCATCAACAAGCTTTTTGGGAAACGCATCACCGGCGGTAATGGCAGCTACCTTCTCCGGATATTTCTGGATATTCTTCATATTTTCCCAGACGGTTGCCGGAGGTTTGCCGAACAGACGGTCACGCTCCTCCTGGCTGTAGTCATCAAAAACATCATGTTCACTGCGGTATGCGCGATCCTTCTCCAGATAAAACCCAGAAACGCCTGCCTCTTTAGATAATTCAGCCTCAAGTTCTTTAGTCGTCAGCCCCGATTCAACCGCAGCTTTCACGCCGTCCAGCATGGCCAGGTAGAATGCGCTGAGAGCGATATACGTATTGGTAAATGGGTTCGGCGAACGCATTTCAAACCGCGTGGCTAGCGGATTATCGACATCACGGACCAGGCCGGCCAGGATTGTCCGGTTCCGGGAAGGAACGGCAGGATCATGCCCTAAAGAGGTCACGATGCAGACAGGAGCCTCAAAGCCTGGTTTGAGCCTGTTCAATGAATCATTCGTAGCTGAAACAAACGGATTGATGACTTCATAATTCTTCAGCAAGCCCATAATAGAGCCATAGCCAACAGCGCTGAGAAAATCTTTTTTCATATCAGTCGGCGCAAACAGATTAACAATTTTTCCATTTTTTAATTTAGCGGCAAAGCCGACATGGGTATGTTCACCATTGCCCGCAACGCCAATAATCGGTTTTGCTTTAAAGGAAACTTCGAGCCCATTCTCGCGAAAAATCTCTTTAATAATGATACGCACTTGTAATTCGTTGTCAGCAGCCTGCATGGCATTGGCAAACCGCCAGTCAATTTCTAATTGTTCGATGACATGGGTTAATGAACCATGTTCATCAATTTGCGCCTTAACGCCACCGACTTCCTTATGCCCCATTTCCGGTTCAATGCCATACTTCTCCAGCATGAGAATCGCCTGCTCCAGGGCGGTGCGAGCATGGCCGCGAGTACGCGACCAATAGTTTTCCTGCATTACCTGGGTTGCACTCAATTCTTCTACCTGGGCTTTTTCCGCCGGTGTCTTAACCCAAAACTCAAGCTCCGTACCTGACGTGAAAATAATCTCTTCCACATCATCACAGTTCAGATGCTCTAATCCGGAGATCGTTTTGCCCTTTTTTATCAAGCTCATCAGTTCTTTAGAAACATAATTGATGGATTGAGCCAATATGGAACGGGAATCAACGCGAACTCCACTATGCTCAAGAAAAGCGGGAATACGCAAAGTACCAACAGGCTTACCGGTTTGCTCGTCAATATGTTCATAGTTATAGTCAACAAACCAATTGACATTCGGATCGGCCACCATATCAATTTTGGCATTGTTGATAGTGACTAATCCGGTTAAAACAACGGAAGATCCGTCAGTTTGGACTGCCCGGCCGGAAAAGAAATCCTCCATATCTTTCTTGAATATCTTCACAGGAATCTTTTCATCTGTGTCATTGCCGGCTAAGTCAACGCCGACGAGCGAGACAAATTTAATTTCAGGATGACTATCAAGGATTGCAACAATTGCCTCAGAAGTATGGCTGCCAGCAGGAATAACATATAACAAATCATTTCTCATCATAATTCCTCCCAAACATATTTATATTATTTTTAACCTACATAAACAATATAACCGCTTAGTCTCAAAAAAAGACAAATCTCCCCTGTGTTAAAACAGGGGAGTCAACAGCGACTCGTAATGTTATATTATTATATTTATCATATCACATTTTAGCTTTTTGTCTAGAGGGGAAATGAACTTTTTTATCCCTCCGGCCCCTCCGGCATTTATGTACTTAGTAATGACTCATTGCCGGAGATAATCCGCTACCTGGCTGGCCCGCTGTAAAGGGGCGTCTCCGCCGGGAAATTCAAGCGCGGCCAAGCCCTGATAGCCACTGTCCAGCAACTTCCTGTAAAGACTGCGCACGTCAACCAAGCCGGTACCGGGATGACTATGTTTCATCACACCTTGCTCGGAAACAGCGTCTTTTAAATGAACATAGCCGATGTAAGCTGAAAATTGTTCTAATGCCTTTTCCGGCTGAACACCTGCATAAAGCCAGTTAGCGGTATCAAAAGTAAGCTTGAGATGAGGAGAATCAACTCTTGCCAGCAAATCCGCCAGTAAAGCAGCGTCTCCCTTATCTTTACTCGGCCCGTTTTCTACTGCCAGCAAAATAGAGCTGCTTTCCGCTTCGTTCAGAATCTGCCGTACGGCTGACAACCACCAGTCCGTCTTGGCTAAATCAGCGTTAAACGCGCCGGTGGCAACATTTATCCGTAATACTTTGGCGTGAAGCTGCTGCGCAATGGCCAGCGATTGCTTCAGCTTGGCCAATTCCTGAAGGGTTTCTTTTGCATCTGCCGCCAGAAGCCCCTCGTTTGCCGCATAGACTGCAGACATTCCGGTTTTTTCGATAAGTTTGGCGGCTTGGGGAACTTCGGTTGCCTGATCATGCCAAAAAGGGCGAAATTCCACACCGGCCAAATGTAAATCCTTCGCCCAACCGATAAGCTCAGTCTGGCTTAACCCCTCTTTACATTGCTTCTCCCATAAAACTGCACTGAGTAAAAGTTTCACGCGGTTTCCTCCTATCTCTCCAGCCTGCAACAGCACAAAAATCAAAGAGCTGTATCTAATAAGGCAGCCAACTCTTTACGCGGGCGATAGCCTACCGTACGGTTGACTTCTTTACCATTCTTCATGACAACCAGAGTGGGAATACTCTTAACCGCATAGCGGGCTGCAATCTGCGGTTGTGCATCTACATCCACCTTACACACAATAGCCTTACCGGCATACGCTTCGGCAACAGCCTCGACCTCCGGGGTCACCATGTTGCACGGAGCACACCACGACGCCCAGAAATCGACAAGTGCAGGTTTATCGGACTGAAGAACAAGCTGTTCAAAATCTGCTTCACTGGCAATATGCAGTGCGCTCATATGACAACCTCCAAGCTTAAGTAATATTTGTACATATTGTAAAAAAACTGACAGATAAAGTCAAGCAGGGACAATTACCGCCCCATCAACAAATTGGGCAAAAATGTCGAAAGCGCAGGAATATATGTGATCAGCAGCAATACGCCAATACCGATTAAAAACGGAATCCAAATCCCTTTACTCAATTTTTCCAATGAAATACCGGTTGTTCCACAAATCGCAAATAAAACTCCCCCGACTGGCGGGGTGATCAAACCAAGCACCAGATTAAAACAAACAACCAGGCCCATATGAACCGGATCAATTCCCAACGTTGCCGCCATGGGCGCAAGTACCGGAGTAACAATAGTCAGGGCTGGCGCGGTTTCCATCGGAATGCCGATCAAAATCAGTGCGATATTGATAAGCAGCAGTACGACCCAGGGTGATGTGCTGATTTGCGAGATCAGTTCAATAATTGCCTGAGGCATTTGCTCTGCTGCAACAATCCAGGCAAAGGGTTCCGACATACCTAAAAGCATCATGATCATGGCTGACTCTAAACCGGCGGAAAGTAAAACATCAGGTATGCGACGAAGTTTTAAACGTTTATAAAACAGACCGCCAACCAAAATCGCATAAACAACCGTTACCCCTGCCGCTTCAGTCGGTGTAAAGATACCGCCCAGAATTCCTCCCATAATAATCACCGGCATTAATAACGCCGGCAATGCCTGCCATGCGCCAACGACAACTTCTTTGAAGGAAGCACGGGGTTCTTTGGGATATTCCCGTTTTTTGGCCACAATACTCATATAGATCATTAAGCCAATTCCGAGCAATATTCCAGGAATAATTCCGCCTAAAAACAACGCGCCGATAGACACATTGGCAATAACACCATAAACAATAAACGGGATGCTCGGCGGGATGATTGGCCCCATACAGGATGCAGTAGCCGTGACAGCAGCCGCCACTTCCTCGTCATAGCCTGCTTTTTTCATCGCCGGCAGCATGACAACACCGATAGCGACTGCGGTAGCAACGGCAGCACCAGAAATAGCCGCAAAAATTCCACTTGCCAGGATGGTTGCCATCCCTAATCCACCACTGATGTGACCAAGCAGCAAGCGAGCAAACCGCACCAAATCCTGTGTCAGTCCGCCTTCATTCATCAAATTTCCGGCCAGCATAAACAAGGGAATAGCCAGCAACGGGAAAGATGCCATTCCGGCAAACGCCGTTTGTGTTAACATCGTAAGCGATATATCGCCTTGCAGTAGGATGTACAGCATAGCTGAACCGCCCAAACCAATTGCGATAGGAATGCCAAGGGATAATAAAATGATGAAGGCAATTACAAAAACCAACAGCATGGTTTGTCCTCCCTGCTACATGGAATCGCGCGTAAAGTCGATAGGTTTTTCACCACTATCGCCAATCCGGTCAGTAACGCCAAGAAACAACAGAAACTCTTCCAGGCTAATCAGCAGCATGGCAAAAAAGCCTAACGGTAACGCAATATAGGGCAGAGACATGGGAATTTCCATGCCTGGCGAAGTTTGGCGATGATTGATTATCGTTTGCTCAAAACCATAGTAGCTCATGGCAGCTAAGAAAAGGATCATGAAAATATACCCCAGCCCTTGAAAAAACTGCGCTGCTCTATATGGCAGCTTTTCAATAACATAGGTCATACTCACTTGATAACCTTTTTTTAATCCGACAGCGGCCCCCATCATCGTCGCCCATGCCAAGCCATAGGTAGAAAGCTCGCCCGACCAGATCGTCATTCGGCCAAGAACATATCTGCCAAACACCTCATAAGGTATGACAATGGCAATCAGACCCATAGCCGCAATGACACCCCACCGGCATAGCTGCAATATCAACAGGTTGCTCTTTTGAAACCAATACATATTTCCGCCCCTCTCCATGCCCCGGTACTGACCAGAACGGCTGGCGGCTATGCCGCCAGCCGTTAAACAATGCTACTTCACCGCAAGAATGGCATCCACTTTATCTTTGCCAAACTGTTTCGCATATTCGTCAAAAGCCGGCTGCATAGCTTTTATCCAGGCGCTCTTGTTTACATCACGAATGACTACCAGGCCTTTGCCTTCCATTTCTTTTAGTGACTTTTCCTCACTGTCACGGTTTAATTTGCGTTGATAGGCCGCAACCTCCAGCGCTGTCTTGGCAAATATCTCCTGATCGGCCTTAGGCATGGCTTGCCATTTCTTCATGCTGATAATCATCGGAGCCGGAGAATAGACATGGCTGGTCAGCGAAAAATATTTTTGCACTTCATAGAATTTGGCGCTGCTGAACACAGCGACCGGATTTTCTTGTCCGTCGATCACTTTTTGCTGCAGCGCAGGATACAGTTCCCCCCACGCCATCGGAGTCGGATTGAGACCGGCTGCTTTAAATGCTGCTAAATGCACTTTGTTTTCCATTGTACGAATCTTGAGGCCCTTTGCCTCTTCCGGCGTCTTAATGGCGATTTTGGAATTGGTCAGATGCCGAAACCCATTTTCCCAGAAGGCCAGCCCTTTCAGACCTGACTTATCCAAATCATCGAGAAGCGCCCGGCCAATAGGACCATCAAGCACTTTGTCAACATGAGCCCCATCCCGGAATAAAAACGGCAGGTCGGTAATCAGCATAGACGGACTAAAGCCGCCAACCGGTCCGGTTGAGCCAACATAAATATCAATAGTTCCCTGCTGCAATGCCTCCAGACATTCGCGCTCACCTTTAGCAAGCTGAGAATCAGGATACAAGGTAATAGTAATCCGTCCGTTGGTACGCTCTTTAATCAATTCGGCAAACTTTGCTCCGCCAAGCATATAAGGATGAGTAGCTGATTGGGTTGAGGTTAATTTCATCGTCGCCTTAAATTCAGTCTTTCCCTCCGCGGGAGCAGCTTTTTTGTCACCGCCGCAACCGGCAATAACGGCAACAAATACGAACAGCAACAGAATGGCAAGCACTTTTTTCATCAGAAGATTCACTCCTTTTATATCAGATTAGACTGCATTATACCCACTATTGCTAGATTACCGCCTCCCTTGCCCGGCAATAACCGGCAGCATATCCGGCGCGTGAGTTAGCGCTACAATGCTGGCAGAATCACCGAGAATCGCGGTAGCGGCGTCAAGCGCTTCCTGAGCGGTAGAAAAGGGGGTAAAGCTCAGTTTTCTGGTGTCACAGTGACTGATTCCATCGGAAACAAAGAATACGTTCGCTCTTCGCCTAACCTGCCCCCATGCCATGGCTAAAGCGGCGGCAACACGATCATGTATTACGCCTTGTTCCATTAATGTTTTGACTGTTTCCGGCTCTCTGCCGGCAAAATCAACCATATCGGTATGAGTTTTCGCAACCCCTTCATAACAAGGCGAGACGATGATGATGATTCCCCCTTCGCGAACAGCCCGGTCGGCAGCATAAAGCGTCTTATGAGCCTGCCAAAACTCCAGGTCGCAAGGATGTGAGCTGGCCAAAACAATATCCGCCTCTTGCGGCAGTTCAACAGCATATACGGTTTCGGCTGTCTCCACGCCTTGCAGAAAGGCTTGCTCTACATCACCGTAAAAAGCTCTGACCACATGGCCTGAACGGTTTAATACCGTATTGAGGATGGTATGAAGCCCCACTTTACGGGCAATGATATTCAGTTCGCGTCGGACAGGATTATCCACAACGCCCAGGAGAGAGCGGGGCTCTTGTACGCTTAACAAATGAGTTTCCGCCGTTGTCCGCTCTCCCGATACTCCAGGCTGAACAATCTTGGCCCCTCCCGCATAACCGGGAATATGATGCGGCACGATACTGCCGATCCCCAGTTTGAAGTCTGCTTCCAATACTTCCTTATTGATACTGATATACGTGCCATTTTGCGTCCGTCCCAAGTCGACAAGACTCTCCGGCTCCCGGAACGGATGGTTTTTGATCGGAACACGCCTAACCGTTTCTTCACCAAATTTCTCAAGAATTTCCGCCGGTGTCATCGCACGATGCGTTCCCAGCGCAATGACAATGCTTATGCAGGTATCAGCAATACCTGCGGCATTACACTCGTTAAGCAAAATCGGCATAATCGTTGCTGTTGGCGTCAGGCGGGTATTATCATCTGCAATGAAAACAATTTTTTGCTTGCCGCGGACCAGCTCGCGCAACGGCTGCGAATGAATCGGCTCAGCCAAAGCCCGGCGAATCTCTTGCTGCAAATCGACGACAGGCAAAGTATCAGATGGCGAAAAAACGCCTAATAACCGCTCATTTGTTGTTGTCACTTCGACCTCACGATTGCCATAGGGAAGCCGTATGGTTACCTGCGGCATATTCCCTCACCCTTTCCTGCCGCTCTGGCGTGCGCCATCATTGCCGCCATGCGTATTGACTCCATCATGCTTAAATGATCGGCTGTTCCTTTGCCTGCTTTGCCAAAGGCAGTCCCATGATCGACAGAGGTTCGAATAAACGGTAAACCGACGGTAATATTAACCCCTTGTTCAAAGCCAAGAACTTTTAATGGAATATGGCCTTGATCATGATACATCACGACAACAATATCAAAATGGCCCCGATGGGCGGCGCGGAAGAATACCGTATCCGGCGGCACCGGTCCGGTTACATCCAAACCCAGCGTTTTGGCTGCTTCCACTGCCGGTATAATTTCCAACATTTCTTCATCGCCAAACATCCCGCCTTCCCCCGAATGAGGATTCAGCCCGGCCACAGCGATGCGCGGGGCGGCAAGCCCTAATAGTTTCATCGCCTGATCAGCCAATTGGATCACCCGCAAAACCCGCTCTTTTTTTACTAATTCACAAGCCCGGCGCAAGGAAACATGGGTTGAGACATGAATTACCCGTAAGGCACCGCCAACCAGCATCATGGCATAGTCTTTAGTACCGGAAAGATGCGCGAGGATTTCGGTATGTCCCGGGAAATGATAACCGCCCTGATTCATTGCATCTTTATGCAAAGGAGCGGTAGCTATCGCGTCAATTTTCTCCGTCATAGCCAACTTCACTGCCATTTCCACATATTCATAGGCTGCTCTGCCGGCACGGGAATCCACTGTGGCAAACGGCAGGTCAGCAGGTAGATTATTGAGATCAAGCACGTCAATCTGACCGTATGCTTGACCTGCCGTACTCAGGTCATTGACCGGATAACAGGGAAAACCCGCTTTGACAATATCAACAGCGCGTCTCATGATACCGAGGTCGCCGATGACTGCCGGACGGCACAGTGTGTACATGTCTCTTTCCTGCAACGCTTTCACAATAATCTCCGGACCAACACCAGTCGCATCACCCATAGTAATCGCTATCAATGGTTTCATAGCCACATCTCCTTACTGCATCGTATCGCTGCCACAGCGTTATTGATGGCTTGATCATCGCCAAACGCCCCGGCTTTAGTCACTACTTTCAGTCCGTCATGTTTCCCTGAACGCAATCGGCATAAAGGGATACCAGGCGCTATTTCGGCGCACACTTCCATACTGCTTGCTCCCAAAGCCGCGCAAACCTGCACTGCAGTATCTCCACCGGTTAATAATAAGCCTTCCACCGTATCGTCAATCAGCATTTGCGTAATTTGCCCCAGCTTCTTAGCCACTAAATCACTGACAGATTTCGCATCCATGCCGCGCCGCTCCCCAAGGCTGCGTACAATTGCCAGCGATTCACAGCCATGCGATAAAGTGATGGCCACATCCTGACGCTGCCGGATATATTCACCGGCAGCTCCGACACAACGCCTGATTTCCTCATCCGGCTGTTCAATCAGTTTACTTCCGCTTACAGAGACAAGCGCAGTGCCTGGTCTGGCCAAAAATCGATCAATTTGACCGGCGGTTACCTTGCTCATACTGCCTGCGACAACCACTACCGGTAAATCCTTGCCTGGCTGCACCGGACAGGCATATTCCGCGGGAAGCTGATACAGAGCCGGCAAATATTCCGCCATTCCGGCAGATCCGGCCCAGAGAATATGTTTTCCCCAACGATACACAGCCTGTGCAATTGTTCTTAGATGTTGTTCATCTGTAGCGTCAAAAGAAATCACTTTGACTCCATCCGCCATATACTGATCAAGCAGTTGACAGATCACAGGTTCACCTGCCAGAATGACAGATAGTTCAATATGAGCTGTTTCATAGCGGCTTTGCCTTTTTAACACGGCCGGCAATTGAGAATCTGTCACCGGTGTTTTAGGATCATGAGCCAGTTCGGTTGCCTGCAGCGGCTTTTGATTTAACAGATGATAACCACCCACCGTAATTCTGCCGATACGCGGGAAAGCCGGAGCAACAATGGCGCAATCGAATCCAAATACGTCGAGCACGGCATCTATTTCCGCGCCGATATTGCCGCGTAATGTGGAGTCGACTTTTTTATAAATAATCGGGGCATCCATCTGCTTCAATAAAACCGCTGCTTTCACGGCCTGCTGGTAAGCGGCTTGTGGATCAAGCCCCCGGCTGTTTGTGTCGATAACAACAACATCGGCTTTATGTGGTAAAAACTCACTGCCGGCAGCGGCGATAAAAACATATGTCTGCAGTCCGTATTTAGCAAATTGCAGTCCTGTATCAGTGGCGCCGGTTAAGTCATCAGCAATAACGGCAAGGCGAGGCATATGTTTCCCTCACATTCTACTTCGAAAATCACTTATGTCATATTACTAGCATAAAGCATGCCAATTTGCTCCATAGCGCGTAAATACTGATTTACATGCCTGTCAAACGGTTCATTGGCAGATACTAAAAATTTTTTTAACACTACACGGCCTTTCAACAGGAATAAAAAAGATGCAAAGCACAACAATCCTGTTGCAATCTGCATCTTTTTCCTGATTATACCTGATCATTCGCTTTATTTGCGAAGTTTTCTCCAGAGTGTTGTCCGATTAATTCCCAGCCGGGCAGCCGCCCGGCTGTAATTATACTGTTCTTCCCGTAATACACGCTGGATTAAAGCCGATTCATGCGATTGAACTGTATCCCCGGTGTCTGCCAACCGCATAGTTTCGCCAAGGGCATTTTGAATATCAGCCGCCTCAATATAACACCCTGATGCCAGCAGCACAGTCCGTTCAATAATACTTGCCAATTCCCGTACATTGCCCGGCCATATATGACTCTCCAAAACAGGGTAAGCTTCGTCAGCGATGCTGTTGACTTTTGGATTAAGCGGGGAATACTTATGTAAAAAAGCCTTAGCCAACAAACGAATATCCTCTTTGCGTTCACGCAGAGGCGGAATATGCAATCGCAAAATATCCAGCCGGTAATATAGATCGCTGCGAAAACGATGCTCATTAATCAGGCTAAGCAAATCCTGATTGGTAGCCGCAATGACTCTGATATCAATGGGAATGATACGGTCTCCGCCCAAGCGCATTACTTCCCGTTCCTGGAGGACTCTTAAAATACGGGCTTGCAGCGGCAATGGCATCTCACCAATCTCATCAAGCAGGATGGTACCGCCGTGTGCCAGTTCAAATAAGCCGGCCTTACCGCCTTTTTTGGCGCCGGTAAATGCGCCTTCTTCATAACCAAACAGTTCACTTTCCAGTAAAGTCTCCGGTAAAGCGGCGCAATTTACCGCCACAAAGGGCCCGAGTCTGCGGTAGCTAAGATTATGAATACTCTGAGCCAGCATTTCTTTACCGGTTCCGGTTTCACCAGTCACCAGCACCGTAGAATCGACTCCGGCAAACTGCCGGGCTTTTGCCTTCACCTGGAGCAAACGAGGGGAGCAGCCGATCACCTGATCAAGGTGTATTTTGGCTACCAATCCTTTATCATACAGCTTACGGCGTACAGTTTGTTCAAAGCGCTGCAGTTGTGTTACATCCTGAAAATTCGCAATGGCTCCGATCACTTTGCAGCCCAGCTTGATCGGTATCCGTTTGGTTGCAATAGTCCGGTTGGCAATGTGTTGTATTTCACCGATTTCTGCTTGTCCATGTGCCACGATTAACGGCAGGCGGGTATTCGGTATGACATCGCCCACATGGCGTCCTAACGCATCAGCAGCCTGGATCTGAAAAACTTCCTCAGCAGCCGGGTTAAAAATAGTGATATGCGAATGACTATCCACAGCAATAATGCCGTCAGTTGATGAACTGATAACTGTTTGCAGCAAACCCACCCGTTCCTGCTCGCTGCGCCTGACAGCCGCTATGAGTTGGGCTTGTTTGATTGCTTTATAAATAGCTTCCTTTCCCGATTGGATGAGAACACCTTCCAAGCCGTAGCGAATAGCTAATCTGGCGGAAATAGCATCACCGATGATCGCGCGAATCCCCATTTTGGCGACTTCGGTTATTTTCTCCTGAGCCTCATCTTCATTGCCTAAGGTAATTTCCTTTAATTCAACACCCCAGATATCATGAAGGTCTTCACAACCATAAATCACATTGCGAAAACCAACTATGCCAACCGGGCTGCTGTAAGCGCTAATTTGTTTAAGAGCACGCAAAATATCAAATGCCGTAATCGCAATTTCGACGACCGGCGTCGTAACCTGACTGCTGATTAACGAAGCTGTGCCGCCGCGGCTGACGATAACGTCAGCTCCTTCACGAATCGCCAGCATCGCTTCAGACAGACCTGCACTTAAATCACCCAGCCGCACATCAATCCCACCAGGCCACTCTTCCCGGCGCTCGTCGACTACTTGCCGAACAACCGCTTGCATACCGGGAAATGGAGCGATCACTGTGATTTTTGCATCCATCTCTCAGATCTCTCCCAGCTATCCATAATAATGCCAAAATTGCATGGCAATATAAAATCAGCTATAATATTATGTATATGCTTATAGGAAAAGTCATCCGCTCAAAAGAATCCCCAGATAAAACCTAAGCCCCTTTGCAGCCAGTCAAAGTAGATAAATAAGCCGATGATGACCAGAAGGATACCAGCAACGCGGCGAATAGCCGGCAGCCATTCATACAATGATTGTAAAGAAAAGATGTATTTTTGCAGAATGGCAGCTAATGCGAGAAATGGCAGACAAAAACCCATCGCGTAAACAAACAGCAGGAACGCCCCTTGTGCTAGCGTGGCTGCCGTACCGGCATAGATCAGAATCGTTGCCAGAATGGGGCCTGTGCACGGTGTCCAGCCGACGGTAAAGGCAATGCCTAACAGGAAAGCACCCAAAGGGCCGCGAAATGTGTATTGCAGCAGCGGACGATATTCCCGGTTCAGCAAGTTCAGCGAGAATATGCCACTAAGCTGCAAGCCCATCAACACCATAAATACGGCACCGATTTTTTGAATCAGCCGCTGATGCTCCAGCAATATTTGACCAAAATACGAGGCGGTCGCACCCATAATCACAAAAATCAGCGTAAAACCGACCAGAAAAAAAGCAGCATTCAACCAAAAGCGACTACTCTTGGCATGAGCTGCATCTGAGCCGGTTCCAGCAAGAAATGCGCTGAAAGTAGGCACCACAGGCAAAACACAGGGAGACAGGAAGGACAACAATCCGGCTGCAAACGCAGTCAGCAGTGTGACACTCTGTTCACTCATGATATGCCTCCTTTAGAATGCAGCCTGCACGTCTTTTAATACAGTTTCGAGTTCATCCGCGGTAACCGCCCCGGATTTACGGTACCGTATCACTCCATTCTGATCAAGCACTATCGTCGTTGGAATGGCCCGAATGGAAAATCCGGCTGCCGCTGTTCCGTCTTTATCCAACAAAACCGGCATGGTATATTTATTCTGCTCAAGATACTGGTTCACTTTTTCTGCCGGTTCCTGCAGATTAATAGCGGCAAAAACAATAGTATCTCCATGCTTTACGGCAAACGTTTCCAGTTCCGGCATCTCATACCGGCAAGGCGGGCACCAGGTTGCCCAAAAATTTAAGACCGCGATTTTACCGCTTTTTTCGATTTTTACCAGCTTTCCATCCAATGTTTGAGCGGTAAGCGCAGGTGCCGTTTTACCTACTGTAACCCCGGTTTCGGGAACTGCCGACGTGCGGGCAACCGTAGACATGAAGTAGCAAAGGCCGGTTGCAAGCCCCACAGCAAGCACTGCGATAACAAGAATGTGCTTTCTCATTTTACTTCCTCCACCGAATTTTTTATCATTCTCATAACTATTGATATTCGCGTCTAATCTGCCGTTTTCCTGCCTTTGCACTGTCAGGCAGCGTATCTATGCATCATATGGGACACAGGAGGTATTTATGCATCAGTATTTGTTTTTCATCGGCGATTTCCCCATCAGAAGCTACGGTTTGGTCTTAAGCATGGCGATCATATTAGCAACCGCAACAGCGTATTTTCTGGCTAAACAGGATGGCCGCTGGCATCATCACGTACCTGACATGGGAATATATTGCGGCTTGGCCGGCATTGTCGGCGCCCGGCTGTGGGATGTGTTCTTTTTTGACTGGGACTATTACCAGCATCACCTGCTGGAAATTCCATTCGTATGGCAGGGCGGCATGGCGATTCAAGGCGGCGTACTGCTGGGGACGCTAGTCGGTTATTGGTATACCAAAAAACATCGTATCGACACCTGGGCCTTTGCCGACATTGTCGCCGCACCGGCGATCATCATGGGGCAGGCGATTGGGCGTATTGCCAATCTCTTAAACGGCGACGCTTTTGGCCGGCCTACTGGTGGTAATTTTGGCATTATCTATCCGGATACCACCTTAGCATATCAGGTGTATGGCAACCAACCGCTTTGGCCTGCGGAAATCTGGGAAGGACAAATTGATATCATCATTTTTGTTTTATTATTGATTTTACGTACAACCAATCATGCCAAAGGCCAAGTCTTTATTGCCTATGCAGTGCTGTACTCCGCCGCTCGCTTTTTCCTCGAATTTCTCCGCGGCGATTATGAAACCCTGGCTCTCGGACTCAAGTCTGCTCAATTGACCAGTTTGGCGGTTATCGTCATTGGTATCGTCTTATTCATCTGGGTTGGCTTAAAAGGTGAAAAGATTTCGCAGCCTGCTATCCAACCGATAAAAAAAGCAAAAAGGTAAGGAGTGATGATTGACATTGGAGACTCCCAGTATTGGACTTGAACTGCTGATTATCATTGTTCTGATTCTGGCAAATGGTGTTTTTGCGATGACAGAAATGGCTATTGTTTCTTCCCGGAAATCACGGCTTGAACAAATGAAAGACAATAACGTCGCAGGCGCCCGCACCGCTTTGCAGTTAGCCAACGAACCAAACGATATGCTATCCACTATACAAGTCGGCATTACGCTGATCGGCATTCTGACCGGCGCGTTTGGCGGCGGAACCTTGTCACAGGCATTAAGTCAGGTACTCAAAACAATTCCCGTTTTAGCCAGATATAGTGACGCGATCAGCCTGGGGCTTGTCGTGGCAGGCATCACCTATGCATCACTCATTGTCGGTGAATTGGTTCCCAAACGGTTAGCACTGGCATCCCCGGAAAAAATAGCAATTTCCTTAGCCGGACCGATGTCTGTCTTTGCTACTGTCACCAAGCCGATTGTGCATTTTCTCAGCTTTTCTACTCAACAGCTGTTACGTCTGTTTTCCGTTAAACCGTCTGGCGAGCCTCCCATCACAGAAGACGAAATTCGCATCCTGATTAATCAGGGGACAGAGTCTGGTGTATTTGAAGAAACTGAAAAAGACATGGTTGACAAGGTATTCTTGCTCAATGATATCCGAATCGGCGCTTTAATGACACCCAGAACACAGATCGAATGGTTGAATGCGGATGCGCCGCCCTCCCTGCTTCTGACAACCTGTTTAGAGTCCAATCATTCCTGGTTGCCGGTAGCGCAAGGCAAAATTGATGAAATTATCGGCGTAGTCTTTGTCAAAGAATTATTGATTCAACATATTGCCGGCAAAGAATTTGATGTTGCCGCTTTGTCGCGTGATATTCTTTATATTCCGAAAAACATGCGCGCATTGAAGGCGCTGGAGTTATTAAAACGCTCCGGTGCGGAAATCGCACTGGTCACTGACGAATATGGCGGCGTTTCCGGACTGGTCACCTTGGATGACATTCTTGAAGAAATTGTCGACGATATGCCTTCTTCCGACAATGCAGAAGATCCTGATGTTGTACAACGGGAAGACGGTTCCTGGCTAATCAATGGCCTGCTTTCCATAGAAGAATTTAAAGACCTGTTCGATCTCGATGAACTTCCCGGCGAAGACCGTGACCACTTTCATACTCTCGGCGGCTTTGTTATCTCCTATTTAGGATACATTCCAAATGCAACCGATCTGCTCCAATGGAATGGATTGCAATTGGAAGTGGTTGATATGGATCGTACACGAGTCGATAAAGTATTAGTGACCAGAATTCTCCCGGATGATGCTGTCTAAATAAACAACGCCTCTGGCTGTAGGGCCAGAGGCGTTGTTTATTTAGACTTGTTCTGAATGCACCGGTGCTTTCTTGCCTGTGCGCATTTTCTTTTTCAATATCTCGATCATCACAAACAATGCGGGAATTAAGAATAATCCCAGAATTGTTGAGATCGTCATACCGCCAACAACAGCGGTTCCCATGGCATTACGGGCTGCCGCGCCTGCCCCGGATGCAAACATCAACGGCAGGCAGCCAATAATAAACGCCAGTGAAGTCATGATAATCGGCCGCAGACGAATCTTGGAGGCTTCAACAGCCGCCTGCACAGGATCCATCCCTCTATCGGTCCGAACCTTGGCATATTCAACAATGAGTATCGCGTTCTTGGCCGCCAGGCCAATCAGCATAACGATACCAATCTGCATATAGATACTGTTCTCCAGATTACGAACATACTGGAATAAGAAAGCGCCAAATACCCCTGTCGGAATACTAAGCAATACGGCAAAGGGAACACTCCAGCTTTCGTAAAGAGCAGCCAGACACAAGAATACGAACAACAGTGCCAGCCCTAAGACAATGGATGTGCGGCCGGCAGATTCCTTTTCTTCCCGGCTTTGGCCATCCCAGGAATAAGAATATCCCGCCGGTAAAACCTGCTCTGCGACTTCCTCCAGCGCAGTCAGAGCCTGACCGGAGCTATAGCCGGCAGCCGGACTGCCGTTAATCTGAATCGCCCGCGCCGCGTTAAAGCGCTTAATGGAAGAAGGAGCATTAATTGGCTCCGGTTTAATCAGCGTGTTTAAAGGAACCAGTGAGCCGCTGGAGCTCTTTAGGAAGAAAGAGCGTGTGGAATCAAGCTCATTACGGAACTCTGGCTCTGCCTGCATGACAACTTTATAGGTACGGCCAAATAGGTTAAAATCATTAATTTGGTAGCCGCCCAGGAAGGTCTGCATCACATTAAATACATCACTGACCGGAATGCCGAGCTGCTGTGCTTTCTCACGGTCTACCTCAAACCGGAAGCCGGGAGTATCGGAGCGGAATGGAGAGTAAATCATCCCGATCTCCGGCCGGTTGCGGGCAGCGGCGATGAACTCCTGAGCCACACGCGCGGTATCTTCAATCCCGCCACCGCTGCGATCTTCTAATACCATATTAAAGCCGCCGACTTGACCGAGACCGGGTAAGGACGGGGGATTAAACGCCAGTACGGTTCCCTCGGCCAATTGACTGCCTTTGGCAAATACCTGGCCGATTTGCGCATTAATATATGTCTCCGGACCGCTTCGTTCCGACCACGGAGCAAGCTGGGTAAAAAATGCGGCAGAGTTCGGTTTATTAGCGCCTTCCAGAAAATCATAGCCGACAATCGCCATGACCTTGTCAACACCAGGCTGCGCCTGTACCTGAGCGGCCAGCTTGGTAACAGCAGCGCGAGTCCGGTTCATGCTTGAGGCTTCAGGCAGAGTAACCGTAGAGAGGAAAAAGCCCTGATCTTCCTCTGGCACAAAGGTTGACGGAAGAATTGTGGCCAATCCACCGGTTAACATCAAAACAACAACCAGTGTCAGCGCACAAAAATGACCTTTTTTCACATATTTCTCGACACCAAACCCATAGCGCTCAACCGTCCGGTCAAACCAATCGTTAAAACGGTCAAAGTAAATGCCGATGCGGCTTTTTTGCGCCTGATGATCATGCGGCTTAAGCAATAGGGCGCAAAGCGCCGGGGTCAGTGTCAACGCGACCAGTGCGGACAGAGCCATAGAAACGGCAATCGTTATGGCAAATTGTTTGTAAAGCACACCCATGGTGCCGCCAAAAAAAGCAACCGGAATAAATACTGATGCCAAAACAAACGCAATGGCGACAACAGGACCGGAAACCTCTTCCATTGCACGCTTGGTGGCCTCTACAGGACTAAGCCGGGAGCGGCGCATATGGTATTCGACGGCTTCGATTACAATAATCGCATCATCGACAACAAGCCCGATGGCCAGTACCATCGCGAACATAGTCAATGTATTGATCGTAAAACCTAACAACAAAAATACGGCAAAGGTTCCCAGCAAGGATACCGGTACCGCCAGCATCGGTATCAGCGTGGCGCGGACATTTTGCAGAAAAACAAAGACAACAATGAGAACCAGCAGCAAGGCCTCAAAAAAGGTTTGTGCCACTGCGGTCAATGATTCACGGACAAAAATCGTGTTATCAACAACTACGTGATATTCCAAATCCGGCGGAAAGTTTTTAGCCGCGTTTTCAATCGCCGCTCGAACATTCCCAATTGTCTCCAACGCATTAGCGTCACTGCTAAGCTGAATGGCAAAGCCGGCTGCCGGCGTACCATTCATTTCACTTTGCATAGTATAGGTCTTAGCACCCAATTCGACTCGACCCACATCCTTTAATCGGATGAATGAGCCGTCAGACTGAGCGCGAATGATCACATCCTCAAATTCCTGCGGCGTTGTCAACCGTCCCTTGACCCGGGCCGAATATTGAAATTCCTGATCGGCAGGTGAAGGACGCAGACCAATCGTTCCGGCCGGCGCCTGGATATTCTGCTGAGAAATGGCGTTAGCCAACTCAGTTGTTGTGACACCAAGCTGAGCCATCTTATCTGGCCGCAGCCAGATGCGCATTGAATAATCAGCGCCAAATTCCATCACATCGCCAACCCCGGCAATGCGCTTTAAGGTTTCCACAATATAAATACTGCCGTAATTCTTCATGAACCCTTCGTCATAGGTGCGGTTCGGTGACGTCAGCGTAAAAATAAACGCCATATCCTGAGAAGCTTTCTTAGTGGTGATACCGGAAAGCTGCACCGCTTGCGGCAAGGATGAGTTCGCCTGCGCAATCCGGTTTTGTACCTGAATCGAAGCCAGATCCGGGTCCTTTTCCAGCTCAAAGGTAACATTTAAGCTATACGCGCCCGCGTCAGAGCTGGTTGAAGCCATGGAAACCATATCCTCAACCCCGTTTACCTGTTGCTCTATGGGCTGAGCGACAGACTGCTCAACAACATCTGAGTTCGCTCCCTGATAAAAGGCCTGGACACTGATTTTCGGCGGCGTTATCTGCGGATATTGGGCGACAGGCAGATTAAAGGCCGCAACCGCTCCGCCCAGTGTAATAAAGATCGAAATTACAATCGCAAAAATCGGACGATCAATGAAAAATTTTGCCACCGGATTACCTCCTATTTTGTGGCCGAAGGCTCAAGCTCTTCCAGCCCTATCATCGTAACTTTTAAGGAAGTTCCCGGTTGTACCTTGGAGACTCCTTCGACAATAACACGATCAGACGCAGACAGACCTTCTTCCACCATCCACATTCTTCCAATACGGGCTCCCATCTTGACTGCCCGCGTTTCAGCCTTGTCGCCTTCAGCAACAACAGTGACAAAGGTCTTACCTAACAGCTCCTGAACCGCTCGTTGAGGAATCAGCAAAGCGCCTTTCCGGATTTCTCCCTGGGCAATCACTCTGCCAAACATACCGGGAAGCAAAAGTCCCTTCGGATTTTCAAATGCGGCTTTCAGCGTAAGCGCTCCCGTGTTCTTGGTTAAGCCGCGGTCAACCTGTTGAATCATACCAGTCAGAGGATATTCTGTTCCATCGCTCAATATGAGTTTTATGTTTTTTCCCCAGGCATCAGACATACCGTCAGTGTCGATGTGCTGTTTGGCTAAATCCAGATACTGTGTTTCACTCATACTAAACTGCACCAGCATCGGATCAACAGTGGAAACCGTAGCAATCACTGTTTGCCCGGCTTGCACAAAGTTGCCGATATCCAGTTCATTCACATCAATCCGGCCGTCAATCGGTGATACGATAACCGTATCCCGCAGATCATTTTCCGCCTGCCTGACTTGCGCCTGATTGGCTGCAACGACAGCCGCATGCTGCTGTTCGGTAGAAATAGCGGTATCCAGGATTTGCCGGGCAATCGCCTGTTGCTCCGCCAGCTGCCGGTACCGCAGCGTTTCCAGCTTGGAATTGCTTAAAGCCGCCTCTGACTGCGCCAACTGGGCTTTCGCACTCAGTACCGCGGTTTCATACTGACGGGAATCAATTTCGAATAAGGACTGCCCATTCCGCACCGTCGAACCGCCTGTCACGTGCTTGGCAACAATGTTCCCCGATACTCTGGCCTTAATTTGCGCTTCAGTTTTTGGCTGTACCTGGCCGATAAACTCATAGGTAAGCGGTGTGTCCTGCTGGATGACTTGCATAGCTTTAACCACCACTGCCTGAGGCGCTTGCGCCGGTTTTCCGCTACCGCAGCCAACCGCCAATAAAGCGACAGCAAGCACAGATAATCCCATGATAAAACGTTTGTTGATAAAATTAGAAAACAATGCTATTCCTCCCTGTATGTAATTGGTCAGCTATGGATCAGACATCCCCGCAAATAAATGTCCAATGCCTGCTTCATATACTCCTCAGTCGGATCATAATCTGCAGAGGCTGTTTCTTGTAATATGAACAGTGTAATCAGAGACTGATTTAAAATCTTCAGCAAGGCGATAGCCGTGAAATCCGGCTGCAGCTCAGAACGGAACTTTGCCTGGGACTGTGCAGTAACAACGCAATCCTTCACAAAAGCAAACAGCCTGTAGCCAGCCTCAAGAACATAACGCTCGAAATATTTTGTCGGATTAATGACTTCACTATAGAACAAACGGTCTAAGTAAGGGTTCTCTCTATGTAAACAGGTAATCGTTCTCGCTAAACGGCGGATTTTTTCGACCGGGCAGCTCTCTTTCTGTTGAATTTCGTTTAGCGAAGCATCAAGTTTCGCCAGTTGATTCTCCAGAATAAACGCATACAAATTATCTTTGCCGCCAAAATAATAGGAAATTAGCGCAACATTTACCCCTGCCGCTTCAGCCACTTCCTTTACAGATACGGCAGCGACCCCCTTCATAGCAAATAAAGGCGTCGACGCCTGAATGATCTTACAAACCGTAGGTTTATC
>POVV01000621.1_pt1 | contig 20828 bp, 8 predicted proteins | sample 1560271 | NCBI WGS metagenome assembly POVV01 (sample SAMN08337232, study PRJNA429181) | Bioreactor metagenome, whole genome shotgun sequencing project. | biome: cows' rumen and soil; feature: anaerobic; isolation source: anaerobic chemostat enrichment culture, galacturonate as sole carbon source...... | reverse complement strand
AAATATTCTTCTCGATACGTATATTATGATGATATGCAGGAAAATCATCTCCGGATGGACGAACTGAAGGAGTTATAGATATAACGGCTTCGCCCCATCCCCATGGATTGTCTTGAATATTATTACCCGATGTATAACAATCCTCGAATACATTGTTTCGGATCACCACATTCTTTACAGCACCCGATTCGAACCACAAATCTGTATCTCCTTCGATGAGAATGGCAGCTCCGGCAGAACTGAAGTAATTATTTTCGATGAGTATATTCGCCGGTGTTGTTACTAAAATCGATCGTGCACGATTCTTTTTTAGCATTTTGCAATTGCGAACAGTAAGGGTAGGGGTACGGTCTTTATTTTCCAGAAGGTCACCTGTTTTTACTTTGCCTATTATCGAGCGATCGAATGTAAGAATATAGCCTTCCAGTTTGTTCTTTTCATCATATTGAGGATGCTGTGTCATCACTCTTAGCTTATAATTACGCTGCATTGTAGCAGAATCCAAAGCCCATGCATTCGCTTTGGGGTCGAAGCCTATATATCTTCCATTAGGGGCAACCATGACAGTCTTACTGTCTAGTATTTTAGAGACTTTGGCATAGATTCCGTGTATGTTCATAAAGTCGTCACCCGCACCACTTACCGAGCAATTATCGAAGAGGATATGGCCTTTACATCCGTTGAAGTGCGTTGCATCGGCTATGGTACTAAAGGCTCTGCCTTTCGTTTCATTATTTATGATGTGCACATTTAGCAGGCTGATATTTTCGCTCTTATATCCATGTACACCGCAGCTCAGAGTGTGGTATATGTTTATGTTTTCCAGCTTGGTGTCGATACTTTCTTTCACCTCTATTCCATTTGTAATATATGTGCCGTGGAAAAACACAACTATCGTTCCGTTTTTGGGCTTTATCAAGGGTTTGAAATGGAAGCGAACCACATTTTCACCTAAGCAGCTAACTTTGGCATTGTATAGATCATTTCCCAAGGGACGGTCGCGAGTTTGATAAATAATATTTTTAGTATCTTCATCATACAGATTGGTGTATTGAGGTACAATTCCGTTGCGCCATCCTTCGCCCAAGAACCAGATAGAATCATTCACTATTTCGTAAGGATATTCCTTTTTGTCAATAATCACATCCATATATTCGTCTGTAGTTTTTATTATCTTAGCTTGAGAGTTGTATGGACGGTCCCAATCTATATTGAAATTCTTTAGATGGATATTACTGGACTTATAGATATAGAAAGGCATTACTTTTCCATGAAAGATAAAATCGGCACTGTCTCCGTCTATCGTAACATTTTTCATCAGCTCCAAATCGAATGCAATTGTAGCTTTGTCATTACTCTGGTTGACTGGGTCTGCATAGAAATCGTATCGTCCCCTTTCGAATATCAATGTTAGTGATTTGTGATTTTTGTTATCTTCTAAAAGTCTTTTTAAAAGAGGGATTGAGTTTTCTTTATTATTGGGTCGAATACCATATTCCGAAACCTTTATAGTATGGCTACTTACATGGATAGATATGCCGGCTAAAAGAAAAAAAACGGTCAGGACAATCCTGTTTTTTTTGTTATTCATGATTATATCTACTCTAAGGTTTTTTATAATGTATACTTGAGTTTTCTCTAAGCTTCGGAAACAAATGTATTTACATAACGCCCTATACTCTATACCTATGAGTATAAAAAGTATATATAAAACTAAGTGTAATATAGGGGTATGTGTAAATTAAACAAATATACACCTACTCTAAACAAATATATATAAATGTGTTTTATGTATTCCGAATCTATATTCTATCTTTAGTGCTAAGATTTTGTACATACAATATCTGTTTTTAATTCTCTTTTCCGATTTTTAGTCGGGTTATAAGTAAGAATGCATTTTTGTTCATTTAACCTACTTACATGAAGATCATAATTTCCCGAAATTGCATTACGCTCTTCTTTTTCTGTCTCACTATTTGCTTATCGGCTCAAGTAGATGACGTGATAAAGAACTATATCCATATTAGCAAAAATGATGGCATAGTCAATAATAATGTGACCTCTATATCAGATGATATCTATAAGCGTATATGGATAGGAACAGCCAAAGGCTTGAATATATACGATAGTAATCATCTTACTACTATTCAGCGATATTCGGGTTCGTATATCTATTCGCTGTATGATACAGGCAAGGAAATGCTAATTGGAACCCAAGGATATGTAGAAGCATATAATTATGATTTAGGAACATTTTCGCGTATAACATGTGAAGAAAAGGATATAGAATATACATCATCTATTTTTCGGTACAACAATCAGGTTATACTTGTAGCCAATGGTTCTATTTATAGTTTCGATGATGGGAAGCTGAGTTTGATAAAAAAGAATGTGCCATACCATATAATGAGTGTAGACAAATTTGGTACTATGTGGGCATTGCATCGCGAAATGGTTTATAAGATAGATGCAAAATTCAATATTATAAAATCTTATAAACTTACGAGTTCCGACCATTCTCCATTGATAGGAATCTGCTTATACCCCGATTCGAAAGGAACGATATGGATTGGTACTGTAAAAGATGGGCTTTATCGGTATAATCGAGCTTTTGATGATTTCAGAAAAGAAAACTTGGTGTCGGCCTATAATATTAACGAAGTAGAGAATATCGGCAGTATAAATGAGGATAGATACGACCGCCTGTGGATTGGGCACAATAGCGGCGTGGCTGTGTATGACTATAGCAACAACTATTTCAAAAACTATATGCTTGAGAATAGCTATAATATAACCTTGACAACAACTATAACAAATATATATAAGACGAAAGATAAGAATATGGTTCTCGGAACCTTTTTTACAGGATTCTTTTATATCAAAGAACTAAACTCCAATATACAGTTCAGTAACCTTGCCGACTCCAGTAAAAAGACGGGTGTCGTCACAGCCAATGGTATCGTAAAAGATAAAATCAATCGTCTTTGGGTAGGAACCAATTGCATGGGAATAAGTATTCTGGATGCAAAAGGAGAACTGATAAAACATATAAACCATAGTAATGCTCAAATAAATGACAACATTGTTTCACTTGAATTGGATGGGATGGATAATGTTTGGGCCGGATCGCTATCCACAGGGTTATACAAAATTGGATCGGGTGGAAATATCACTCATTATATCAATCAGCAAAACGATCAGACATCACTTGTCGGTAGCAAAGTATATGCCCTATATTCACTCAATAGCGATAGCCTGATTGTTGCCAGCAACAAAGGTGTAGACGTATATATGTATGGCAAAAATATTTTCTCCAATATAGTAGGTGCTACATCCCAAGATTATGCATTTTCGGATATTTACCAATATAGAAATTATATTTATATAACAGACCTGTACTCATTTTTTCGTTTCGACAGGAAATCGGGTAAAGTCGAAAAATTCAATTATCCGCAATATCAGGACAATCAGTTTCAGTGTAGCTATGTAGACCGGCAAGGTCGTTTGTGGATTGGTACGGCCAAAGGGGAAATTTTGTTATTTGAAAATGACACTCTCGTCACCTATATTTCAGACAAAAAGATGCTCTATAATAGTATTTCCAACATTCAGGGAGATAGTAGTCAAAATCTTTGGTTGACCTCAGGTAATGAAATATTTCGAATTACGCCGGAGAAAAAAGTAAGAAGAATAAATTTGGCATGGGGATTGGGAGAGAATGAATTTAATGTACGGTCTTCTTATATTGACAAAGATGGAGTTATCTACTTTGGCACGACAGATGGGTTAATTAATTTTCGTCCTCAAGATATAGTTATACAAGACAAACAGCCCCCCGAGCTTTATATTTCAGACTTCCGTCTATTCAAAAACTCGGTTATACCGGGAGAATCGGATATATTGGAAAAGCATATAAATAACACGAAGAAAATAACTCTCAATAACCATCAAAATTTCATTTCATTCCTCGTTTCCAGCATCGACTTCACTCCTGATCAGGGCATTCCCTACAAGTGTGTATACATGCTCGAAAATCTTGACAGTGATTGGTATGAGGTAAATCCGGCATCAAACGAAATTACATTTACCGGCCTTTCAACAGGAAAATATATCCTTCATATAAAATTAATAACAGAAGATGGAGAAACTTTGGCTACGAAGGAGATAGAAATAAATGTAAGGCCTCCATTCCTGCTTAGTTGGTATATGATTGTATTATACATCATCCTATTATCTGGTATTTTATGGCTTATAAGTGGATTTGTTAAGAGGCAGCGGCAAACGAAAGAAATTATCAACAAAGCTAAACGCAAACAAGGCGAATTGACCAGATTAAACTCTTTGAAGTTAGACTTCTTTACTTATATTTCTCATGAATTCAAAACGCCGTTGGCCATTATTTCGACACTCCAAAACGAAATAATCCCTATTAGTAACGAGCCGGATAGCGACAGCAATATCTTCAAGCGGAATGTAAAACGTCTCGAATATCTGATCAATCAGTTGATGGATTTCCGCAATATGGAGTCTCAGCATGCTTCGATAAAGATAAAGAAATACGATATAATAACTTTTGTCGAAGGTATTTATGAGGCCTTTACTCCGCTATATAAACATAAGGAAATAGATCATCAATTTGTAACCGAAATAGACTCTCTCCCTATGATGTTTGATGCCGACAAGGTGGAAATGTTGGTCGGCAATTTGTTGAGTAATACATTCAAACATACTCAGCAAGGAGGGAGGTGCTATCTGAAAATAAAAAGAGAAGAAAACGTTGTAGTTATCGATATTTTCAATAGTGGAGCTTGTCTCTCCAATGAGCAAAAAACCATCATCTTTGAGCCCTATTATCGTACAGATACTTCCAGTACTTATCCCAATAGCGGTATAGGTCTGGCTATTGTAAATAGTATTGCCAAACTGCTGAATATAGAACTGTCGGTATTGGCTGTAGAAAACGAGGGAAATATATTCAGAGTGAGGATCCCTATTAGCCAAGATGATAAAATGGAGATTAGCACGTCGTCTAACGGAAATAATATTCTGGATCAGATTATAGATAATACGATGTATATAGAGGAACAAACGAACTTATTCAATGAAAACAGCTCAACGAAATTTCAGATACTAATAGTTGATAATGACAGCGATACACGAAAAATGCTTCGAAAGAAATTACAAGACTATTTTCATGTATTGATAGCATCCACCGCCAAAGAGGCTCTATTGTTATTGAAATCTCAGAATATGGATCTTATTATCAGCGATATATATATGCCCGAAATGGATGGATATGACTTCTGCCGTCAAGTGAAGAGCAATCCGAAGACTCAGCATATACCAGTATTCCTAATCACATCCGAGCTATCCGGCGAAGCCAGGATGAAGGGATTTCAATCGGGAGCGGATGCATTCTTGCAAAAGCCAATTAATATTCAGGAATTGATATTGCGGCTCGATAATATATTAAGAAGAAAAAATGTTCTTCGCGATTATTATTCCGGTCTCAATCAGTTAACTATCGATAAGACAGAGGTTAATAATGCAGATGAGATATTTATAAAGGAACTGACCGAATATATAAATGAAAACCTCACCGACCCCGATCTTTCGGTTCATCAACTAGTACTGCATACAAACATTAGCCGTACTCAATTATATTTGAATATCAAGCGGTTGACAGATCAAACGCCCTCTCAGTTTATACTGAATATTAAGATGACCAATGCTAAGCATCTGCTCTTGTCCACCGATCTCACCTCATCTGAAATATCGTACAAACTGGGATATTGCAATCCGAATCATTTCAGCCGTCAATTTAAGGAGTTCTACAGTGTTTCTCCTAGCGAGTTCCGTAAACAGCAGTAAACGGTTATTAGTTATTCTATCATCTGTGTCCTTCTAATCGTAGCGAAGAATCTCTTTCTTTTTGTTAGGGGAGAAGAATCGTTCGCCCGAAAAGTACACTTTCATGTAACCCTGATGTAGTTTAAATTACCTCGCTTATTATCAGCCGGTTTATCACTTACAAGATAACAGAACTAAAAGACGAATATAAAAAAGGTGACAAAAGTAACACTTTTCAGCATATTTTTTATTGTTACTTTTTTTCGTATCGCTATCAAAAAAGCCTTTTAGTATAGATAAAAAAAATCCGTTTTCTTTCAATCCTTATTGCAAAAAAGATTGAAGAAAACGGATCTTCTATTATTTATAAGATCGTTAATTCGTATTCCTTACACAACGCACATTCACCATTTTCGAAGCTGTGCCATCTCCTTCGCTCCATGGACGAGACAGATAGTGCCATGGAACAATGTCATTCGAATTCCAATCAAATATCTCTACCATGTAGGCTGTCGTCGAAGAGCCTACAGTCGTTGTCCAATATCCGGATTTGCCTCCACTGTCGGCGTTGTCGGGGGCACCTACATTGCCATGCCAGAATACCCCTCCGGGAACTAAATTCAAACCGCTACTATTTGTCACCTCCCATTGATTGTTCCAATACTGTGTCGATTTCACTTTCTTGGCCGGATTCGGAGACAAAGTGCTTATCAAGGCATTCCAGTCTGCAAGTGTGGATACATGCCATCCATCAGGGCACACACCTTGTATAATACTGTTCTCGTTCGAACCTGCCGACTGCCACGTGCGCAGTGCTGTAGGCCATGTATAATATTGCCCAATCACATTCGCATCTGTCACAGCACCTCCCGTATAGGTTTTCGAAGCCAAATCTACAGTAGTGAAGGCTGTTCCATCGCTGTATTTAGTAGCTCGCAAGTTTGCTCCCATCCAGAAGTTATTCCCTATTTTCGTCACCGGATATGTTTGTGGAAAAGAGGCGTCTCGTTTGTCTACCAACGGTTTTATCATACCTGTCAATTTCATGTTATGTATGTCCGATGGTTCGGTCATTACAGCTACAGTTGTTACTATTCGCCAATAAACAGTTTTGGTCCAATACGAAGCTCCTAAGTCCGATAGCATATCGTCAAGCAGACTGTGAGTGAAACCGACTGTTTTGTTCGTTGTTAGTTCCTTCACTTTCGAATACGTCATATCAGCGTTCAAACTGTATTCTATAGCATACGTAACTCCGGTTGCCGAACAATCCCAATTAACTGTAGTAAGATTTGTTGTTGGTGTCGATACATTGAGAGTATAGGCCCTTGCATCAGTAGGTAATGCTGTCAATTTGATTTTAGGAGCAGCCGTTACCGCCAAAAAGCGTCTTACAGTAAAAGTTCCGGTATGTTTCGAAACAGCGCGTAAAGGATCGTTTGGAATAACCTCCCAATACATTTTCTTTTTTTGTGATGCAACCATTTCAAATTTTTGTTCTAACAGTTGATCAAAATCTATTTGTGAAATTGAATATGCTTTATTGCTTCCGGCATCGAATTCCACCGATACATTCAACTCTTTGTCATACACTTTCACTTTGTAGGTTACTCCTGTGGTGTCACATGACCATTTAAACTGGAACATATCTGAAGCACTCTCTAAAGCAAGTAATACTGTACTGCCTTCAGCCGGCGTTGCCAAAGTCACCTGAACCGGATCGCGGGCAAAACGTCTTATCGAAATCTCTCTCTCGGCACTATTTTCAATTGGGTTGTTCAAATTCCCTGTTCCTTTAACTCTCCAATAGAGTGGAATACTCTGACCTAGTGCTACTCCATGATTTTTGAGCATGTCATCGAAATATTTATTTGAGAATTCATGTGATTTTTCCGATCCATTTTCTATTTGTATCACCTTATCGAAATTGCTATCGAAACTCATTTCCAGAACATAATCTTTCACTTCTGTTTGGCAAGTCCAACTAAATGTTATAAGATTCTCTGGATTAGCCTTGTCTAATGTCAGTTCAGCCAAACTGGAAGGACTATCTAACATGATTACATTTGTAGGTAAATCGCAACGGGTTATCGTCAACCTCCTGATCTCGTCACACCAGCCGGCTTCCTGATCTACAACATCTATAGACCAGTAGATTGTATGTTGTTCTCCTATACCAATATTCATCGAACTTAGTATAGAATCTACTTGCATGGTTGTGAGATAGAAGTCTGTTTTAATTCCGGCTGCTACTTCTACTTTCTGAGTACTCATATCTTCGCTCAAGCTGAATATAAGGTTGTATTCAATATAGTTTCGCTTCGATTCCCACGAAAAACGATAAAGTGAGTCGGGCTTTTGGTAATTCAACACCCAGGTGGTATCCTTTGAAGGATATTTGAGAAAAACAGGTTGTCGCCCAACTTCATAAAAATCGTTTTCGGTATTGCAGCTTACCAATACTATGAGAATACCGGTAACTGCCAAAATTGCATTTCTTATCATTTTATTCATGATATTGTCTTTTTAGTGGTTATATGCTCCCATATTTTTACTTGATCCGACAGCAACACCCCAGAAATCATTCGTTACGGGATAGAATCCTCCGTCCGAAACGGTGGTTCCGGTGGCGATAGCAGGGGAGCCGGTAGCCAATTTCAGCCCATTCAATATTTGATCTTTATCTACCAGATTGTTCGAGTTAACAAAGTCGGTAACTAGTTTAACAAAGTTAGGATCGATAGTTATATTTCCACTGTTGTAAGAGCCTGTACCCGGTATAGGTGTTGAATATCCATATACACAATTGTTCTGAAAAATGACTCCTTTATTCGAGCTCAGAGAACCTACGTTTAATTTACAAAACTCATTGGCTGTAGCTGTTGTGTTGTAAAATATATTGTTGGCAAACACTAACGAATTAGGGATGTTGGTATAATTATCGAAAGTAATGGCACTATTATCGGCATGTTGTGTTGCCGATTTTGTTTTAATTATCGTATTGTTGTAGAAATATGTACCATCTACACGTCCTACTACATCGATGGCAGACGATATGGTCAACCCATTTTCTTTAACATAGTCGCGGGTGCCGTCATTGATACTTATATTATATCGTACAATAGTACCCTTATGGGTAGCATAACCTTTATCGAAAGCGGCATCGGCAGGACAAAGCAAGAAGAATCCGCCCACGTTGTTGTATGAGATATTATATTCGAAAAGTGTATTCTGACAGTTTTGGTCACAGTCGAACGCTTGTCCGTCCCATGTGGCTTTGTGGTCTTGTACTATATTGTAGCGGAACACTGTTTCGTCGCTATGGATACACCACAATCCGGCTGATGCTTCGGCTCGGAAGGAGGCCCCTTCGGGTGACCATCCTCCTTCGGCACAATTGCGTACTATATTGTTTTCTACAATTGCCTTGTCGCAGCTGTTTACAATAATCTGGTCGCCGGGAATACCTTCGGATATATTACCTCTGAAAATGAAATTCGTATTTGCTTTTCTTTTGCTACGGTCACCGGTCGATACATATCCTGTCAATCCATCACGCTGACAATCTTTGATATGGCAATTTTCTATTACAATATCATTAAAGCTGCTGGGAATATTACCTTCCAATACATTGTAATAAAAAATACCTGCTCCGCCTCCTTCCAAATGATGTGTCTTAGTACCGTATACATCTTGCACAGTACACCCTTTGATATGTATGTGATTCATTATTCCATTTGGTATATTATCTGCGACAATGCGGATACCAACGCTTTTGGCACGAGGTTGCGCCCCCTTATTGGTTATTTTCAGGTTATGCAATTCCCAGTATTGCACATTGCGTATCAGTATTGTTTCGTCTTTTGTGCCGCCTCCATTTATTTCGGGCAGAGGCAGCTTCTCGTCTCCATATGCCATAATAACAATAGGAGCTTCTTGTGTTCCATTTCCTTTTAGGGTAATCGTACCATTATATACGGTTCCTCTTTTTATTAATATTGTATCTCCCGGTGTCCATGTCCGTTCGAGAATGCGGTCTACGCTTTCCCAAGCTTGCGATGGCGAATGTCCGGTATTATAATAAGCTCCGTTTTCGGGATCGATGTAGAACCGCTTTGGATAGAAGCTATTATCTATCTCCTGGGGATTAGGATTATCGTCCGAAGAATCATGACACCCTGTTGCAAACAAGGGTAGTGCTAATAACCAGCATACATATATTAGTCTGTAAATATTCATCTTGCTCTTTTTTAGGTTACTTTATTTCATCCATAATACATCTTATCGGGTAGCAACGGTTTTCTACACCTGGAATAGCTGAATAGCCTTGCAGATAAATGCCTTCTACATCATCGTACATAGACATTAGCGTTGCTTTATTCTTATCGTCATCCAATGCCGCTTCACCCCATGCAAATTGCTGTCCTTTGAGGTATGGCGTAGAACTCCAAAATCCTGTGAAAGGGTTTCCATCGTCCAACCCCTGTGTTATAAACCCAACGCCCTCATGCCAATAGTATCCTGATGCAATGATGTTTAGCTTTGTACTATTGGTTATATTGGCAGTCGTTTTCCAATAAGATGGATCTTTTACCAGATTGCCTCCCGATTCGGTTCCTAAATATCTTCGTAGTTTATCAAACTCAGCCAATGAAGGTACATGCCAACCATCGGGGCATATACCCTGTATATTCTCTTTATTGAGTGTTGCTGCTTTAGCTTCATCCCAAGATATGCGAACGGTTGTAGCCCACGAATAATATCCTCCGGCCTTAGCATTGTATATCGGATCGCTGGTATAAGCTCCCTTGTATGGAAGAGGAAGAGGTGTTCCATCCGAATATTTTTTTGCCCGTAGGTTTTCTGCCATGATGGTCATCAACGATCCATCGTTCAAGACGAACTGTCGGGCTTCATATTCTTCACCATCCCGTTTGTCTACAAAACTTTCTACTGCTAGTATTGCATTAAAGTATCGCCATGTGGTAAATATTTCTCCGTTGGTGTTTTGTTCTACTTTCCAAAAAAATCTTTTGATACTTGTAAAATCGGGCCATACCTCGCGTAATACATTCAGAAACTCCTGATTTGTTACTTTCAATGAATCTTTGGTTCCTACGTCGAAAACATAAGGATTCTGAAAATGCATATCCGTATCGAAATATATCTTGTAAGTAGAATTGGGTCTCGTCTCCCAAGTAAAAGTCTGAAGTGCATCGGGCTTGAAAAAATCTATTTTTACAGTTGCTCCTTCGTTCGGATAGATTGCCCGTGCCCATGTAGGGTCTACATTCTCTACTTTTTGTTCGCAGGCAGTAAGTAGTATCAGTGCGAATATTGCTGTATATTGTATTATCTTTTTCATATTATCACATATTAATAATTCGGATTCTGATCATTTTTGATCATAGGGTTGGCATTTATCTCTTTTTGAGGGATTGGCCAAAGGTAGTCCCTATCCTTATTAAAAGATCGTTTGTCGATAATTATAGATTCGTATTTCCAGTCGGAGGTAACATTTCCATTCCAGTACCATTTTAGTTTAGACACATCTAAGCCAATGGCATCTACCATTACTTTTTCGGCAATCTTCCAACGGCGAATATCGAACCAACGTTGTCCTTCGTGAAAAAGTTCGACACGGCGTTCGTTCCTTATCAAAGCCCGCATTGTTTCCTTAGTCAGATTTGGCAGAGACTCCGATAGCGTAATCATCCCCACACGATTGCGCAATTCGTCTATCAACGGATATACATTGGCCGGTCCGTTTAGTTCGTTTTCGGCTTCAGCCCATGCCAATAGCACTTCGCCATATCGCATTATTATTTTGTCACAACCATCGTTTTGTGTATTAGCCAGTTTTTCGTTGGCTCCTTTCTTCGGACGGAATCCCGATATATTAGCCCAACTGGCAGGTACCCAATTTGCCTGGTAACGAGATTCGGCGTCTAATCGATATTCCGATCCGGGACAAAGAATGGACATATGCAGGCGAGGGTCACGGTTGCTAAAAGGATGGTCGGGATCATAAGACGCATCTTTAGGTATAGAACCGCCGCCGTCCGCTTCCAGTGTCTTGATCGGAAGTCCATTGGCAGTGAAGAAACTCTCTACCATAGGCAAAGTCGTCTGGAAAGAATTCCAATGATACCAAAGCATTGTCATATAACTGGAACGAAGGTCGGTTGCATAATTTATCTTCAGGATGATCTCTTTGTTAGATGCATCCGTTGTACCTTCTTCTAGAAATAATTTTGAAAAATTGGGATATAAAGTATACCCTAATTTCTTAATTTCTTTAGCTGCATCTATTACTGCCTGATTGTTGTTTTCATATTGAGCAATGCGTAGCTTCAGTATATAAGCTGCGCCTTTAGATGCTGATTCGCCTCCAAATGAGTGTTTTAGATTGTCGATTGCAAAATCTATATCATCGTGCATAAATGTCAATACTTTAGATATTTCCTCGCGAGGCTGATTTTCCATCGGTGAATTTTCGTCCAGAAGAGGAACTCTTCCATAAAAGCAAATCAAGTCGTAATAGAATAAGGCTCTTAGGAATCGGGATTCGGCCATAATCGAATTTTTGTCTGTTTGCGACAGTGTTTTGTTCGATGCCAGACCTCGAAGCAACGAGTTGCTGCGCGAAATAGCTTGCCAGTCCCTTGTCCATTTATATTCGGCCCACCAGCTTGTTGCTGTTTGCGTGCCTTTGGCAAATTCGGCAGAGAACTCCCATGTATTGGGATTGAATGAGTTATCCGACATATTTTCCCATGTGTAGGGCGTTATATAGCTCGGGCTTTCGTCGTATAAGCAATAATAAATACCAGCCAACAAGCTTTTAGCCTGATCTATATCTTTCAAGAATGTATCCGGAGATGCTTTGTCGGTAGGGACAGTATTCAGGTAATCGGAACAAGAACTTGCCGACAAAAGAAGCAATACTGCTACAATATATTTTAATGAGTTCTTTTTCATGACTTAGAATGTTACGTTTATACCTGCTGTAAATGTCTTAACTAAAGGGTAGGAGTAGATATTGGTTGCGTCTATCCCTGCTCTTTCGGGATCAAATCCCTTATACTTGGTGAGGGTGAACATATTTTGTCCACTGACAAACACTCTGGCTCCTGTAATGCTTATCTTATTTAGCAGAGAACTTGGTATAGTATAACCTAGTTCTATATTTTTGCAACGCAAATAAGACATATCTTCTACATAGTACGCCGACTTGATGGCCGATCGTTGGCTATCTATAAATACCCGCTGATAGGTATTGTTCGGCTTTTCGGGAGTCCATCGATTTATCATCCATCCTGCACTATTGTAGTTGTTGAAAAATGGCGAAACCAGTTCGCCTGAGCTCCAACCCTCGCCACCCAATACGCCTTGCAGGAAGATAGTGAAGTCTAATCCTTTGTATCTGGCTCCTGTAGAGAACGAGAACAAGCAGTCGGGTGATGGATCGCCAAGAGCAACACGGTCGTTGTCTTTGTCTATAATGCCATCTCCATTTTGATCTTTGAAGCGGATGTCGCCCGGAGCGGCTACAAGTCCTGAGTATGAGTTGACAGGGTTTCCGTATCGGTCGAAAGTTTTCAGATGATTATGAATCTCTTCTTCGTTCTGATAAATACCTTCCACTTCGTAGCCATATAGTGTATTGATGGGTAAACCTTCTTGTAACAAAATACCTTTTGTATCGTTGAGGATAGGGCTCATACCTTTCAGATCCAATATTTTATTTTTATTGAATGACAAAGTCGCATTTGCATTAAAATCAAACCCTTTGAATAGTTCTTTGTTATATCCCAATGTGAATTCATATCCCACATTGCGCATTTTACCGGCATTTTGCCAAGGGTCTTCAGTAAATCCAAAAGTACTGGATACTGGTAGTTGCATCAGAATATTGTCTGTTTGCTTAATATAGAAGTCGGCCGACACCGAAAATGAGTCGAAAATAGTGAAATCTAATCCTACATTCTTCTGTGTCGTCGTTTCCCATGTCAGATCCTTATTGGCAATGTATGATACTGCCGATCCGGTTACACTTTGTTTATTCCATATATAATTAGCTGTTCCTACCGATAGAATATCTATTCCGGCATAGGAACTCCATATTTTCTCATTTCCCAGTTGCCCCCATGATCCACGTACTTTGAGTTCGTTTACCCAAGGTAGGCCTTTTTTGAGGAAAGGTTCTTCCGATATACGCCATCCGGCGGAAAAAGAAGGAAATAGCCCCCACTTATTATCTATTGCAAATTTGGAAGATCCGTCGTAACGCATGTTGGCTTCGAATAAGTACTTATCTTTATAATCATAGTTAAATCTCCCAAATAGAGACAACGATCTGACAGTGGAAGCCCACGCACTATTTTTCTGTGTGGCAGGATCTCCTACTTCGAGGGTTGGCAGGTTGGCTGTTAAGCGACTACGCTGTGTTTGATAATATTTGCCTTCCCACTCTGATTGCTGTGCTCCTCCCAATAACTTGAAGTGGTGGTCGTCGTTTACATTCAGCCAGTAAGAAAGGGTTGCATAGCTCGATGTTGCGCCATATCGGTAGGTACTCTCTCTTATCATCGATTCGCGCGATGAGTTTTTACCGATTGTCTGCTCGCCATTAGATCCGGTTTCTATTGTATACAAGCTAATATTTGGAGCATAAGTTTGTCCGAATTCCATATTGTAGTCGTAACTAACAGCTCCTTCCAGTTTCAGTTGTTTAGTTATTTGAAGTATTGCATTCAGATTTCCGGTAAAGCTTTTTTTATCCAATCCTTTCTTACCTCCGGCTTCGCGCACTGCATCGTTATAAAACCATGAAGTCCATCCATATCCTTCCATTTTGGCTACAACGGTAGGGTGCATTTGAACCACACGAGCCAATGTCGATTCTGTTCCATCGACCAAATCGGTTTGATTGCCTACATAACCTGATATGTTAGCGGCTATTTTTAACTTATCGTTTAGGAAGGATGTGTTTACATTCGACCTGAAAGAATATTTTTTGTAATCTGTTCCCTGTAATATTCCGTTCTGATCTAAATAACCAAGCGATAGGGTGTATGTCAATTTTTCTGTTCCGCCATTTAGTTTCAAATAGTGATTTTGTTGAGCAGCAGGTTTGAAATAAAAATCAGCCCAATTGCGATCAGGATATGCAGCCAGATCATCACCTCGTCGGAAATTGTTTATATACTCGTCGCTATATAATTTTTGCATTCCCGAATTGATTCGGGCTTCATTATATAATTCCAGAAAATCGACAGAACCGAGCAGGGAAGGGTAGCGGGTAACATCCTGAACGGCAAGGTAGCCATTGTATTCGATCGACATTCCTCCGCTTTTACCTTTTTTTGTAGTAATAAGGATGACCCCGTTTGCAGCCTTGTTACCATAAATGGCTGCCGAAGCGGCATCTTTTAGTACCGTCATAGACTCAATATCTTTAGGGTCTACTTTATCGAATGAAGATTCGAATCCATCGATGATGACTAATGGTGAAGAATTGTTTAGAGTACCTATGCCTCGGATTGTGATTGTACCACCATCCGAACCCGGCTGTCCCGAATTTTGTGTTACTTGTACTCCTGTAACTTTGCCCTGAAGAGCTAATGATACATCTGTTATAGGCCGATTTTTGAAGTCGGCGGTAGATACATTGGCAACTGCACCTGTTAATTTTTCTTTGCTTGTTGTTCCGTATCCAACGACTACGACATTGCTCAGCTCGATGCTGTTTTCTTCTAAAACAATAGTTAGTGGTTGAGATGATGTGACTTTGACTATCTGTTTTTTGTAGCCCATGAATGATATCTCCAAAGTTTCGCCTATATGGGCATTTATGGAGAATTTTCCTTTTTCATCGGTAGTTGTGCCTATTTGTCGATTCTGAATTTTGACAACGGCTCCAATAATTTCTATATTCTCTACATCCAAAACCTTTCCTTGTACAAGGATTGTAGATCCCGTTTGGGCTGATGCTAATTGTGCATGGAACAGTCCTATAAACAATAGAATCCACCAAATCTGTAAATGCCTGTTGATGTGAATTTTCATTTGTCCATCGTTTTAAATTTATAGTTAACAAATCATTTCGAGTGATTTCAACTGCTAAAGTAGGTATTACGTGAAATATTATTTTATATGGTTGTTTTTATTTTATACATTACAAATCTGCAAATAGACATTGGTGGGGAAAAGAACAAATGTATATGTCGTGTAAACATATATATATCCTATGATAGATTTAAGCGATAACGATTTTTATATTGTTAATATTTTGATTATTTAATTTATTAATGCCAATCAGTAGTCGAACTTATCCGCCAATTTACTTGGTTAACATATTGATTAAAATCAATATATACTCTTTCCTAGCCAAACAGTACCTCATATAATAAAAACTCTAATTTTTATATTTTTCGAATCACTCCATACTTCGTTTTGATGAAATCAGATGAATAAAATAAATTTTGAAGTTCTTCTATCGTAATTAATCAATTTTATGCAAAAAAATTTATACGTTTGACTTTTCTTTTGTGAGGCTTAAACAATTTTAGCATGAATAACTCAAATGAACTCAATGCTATTCTGAAAAGGATATCTGAGAATGACCCTTATGCCTTTCGTTTATTCTATGATAAGTTCTATATTCAGATATATCGTTTTGCCAGTTATTTTATAAAAAATAATGAAACTAAAGAGGAAATCATTTCTGATGTTTTTTTTAGTATATGGCAAAACAGATTAGAATTATTGAATATAGATAATATTGTCGCATATCTTTTTACTATAACCCGCAATAGAGCTCTATATTATATCAACAAATCAAAGAATATTGAATCCTTAATTATCGATGATATCCCCTTGGGGATGGCCTCGAGTGATTTGACTCCCGAAGAGATTTATATCAATGAAGAACTTGTTTTGGTGATACAGAGTGCAATAAATGAATTACCCGAACGATGTAAACTGATATTTCTGATGGCCAAAGAAGAAGGCTTGAAATACCGAGAAATAGCTGAGATTCTATCCATTTCGGAAAAAACTGTAAATGCACAAATCGTAATAGCTATTAAAAAACTTGCTTATATCTTGAAGAAAAAAATGATTGTTTTTCTAGCTATTATATAGGGAATATCTCCCTTTTATATATTTTTTCTATAAAAAGATACTTTTTTCAGGGAAAGGCTTAGATGTCTTTCTTTTTTTTTTACTCTATATTAATATAAACCCACGATACTATGATAAAAGACAATCCTGAAATATTGCCTGCGATAGTGGCTGTTATAAATAAGACGGCAACTAATCAAGAAAAGATGTTAGTTGATAACTGGCTTTCAGAAGACGAAAGAAACTATGCTATTTTTGAAAAATTACAAAAGATAAAATATAACGGATCATTTGAGCATGCTTATGACTCTAAAGAAAGAATATTTAATATTATTCAGAACAGAGTTTCTAAATATTCATATAAGAGAAAGACAAAAATTTGGCAATATATATCTGCCGCTTCAATTGCACTTCTTATCATCATTGGTGGTCTAAGTTTATTTTCAACAATAAAATCTACAGATGAAAATATATCCTATGTAGAAACTAAATGTGAATATGGCTCAAAATCAAAAATAACGCTCAGTGATGGCAGCATTGTAGAATTGAACTCCGGATCGGTCTTGAGATATCCAAACTCCTTTTCAGGAAAAGAACGAGTGGTGGTATTAGAGGGTGAGGCATATTTTGATGTAGCAAAAAACAAACAACAACCTTTCGTAGTAAAAACTAATAGTATTAATGTAAAAGTGCTGGGTACTCATTTCAATGTTAAGGCATATTCTGATGATAATAAGATAATCACAACTTTATTGGAAGGTTTAGTGAAAGTTGAGAAAACAGATTCTTTACTAAACGAACAGTCTATCATATTGTCTCCGAATCAGCAATATGTATTTGATAGACTATCCGGATCGGTCAATATAAATGAAGTTGATGCTTCTATGTATGCCACATGGCGGAATGGTAGTTACTACTTTGATGCCGAAACGTTTTCCGATATTGTAAAAAAACTCGAAAGAGGCTTTAATATTAGGATTGACATAAAATCACCCCGACTCCAAAACGAGCTGTTCTCGGGAGTCTTCGACAGAGGGGAGAGTATTCAACAAATTCTCGATTTATTCAAAAAACATCGGAAATTCGATTATAGACAAGCAGGAAATGTAATAGAAATATACGAAATCTAAGATCTAATAACTAATAATAAAAACACTAAAGAGCATGGACACTTCATAAATGTAAAAAAGAATCGGAAAATGTTAGCTCCATTTCCCGATTCAGTAAGTTTTCGCAATAAAGTTATCTCAAAATTATTAACTAAAACTAATGCTAAAGTATGAAAAATTATTTTAGAAAAACATTTTTTGCACCTCTTTTTTACCACAAAAGACTTTTTAGAATTATGAAACTGACTCTATTTCTTACAGTTGCAATTGTGTTTTCATTATCAGCATCGAACAGCTATTCTCAAAATATGAGAATGAGTTTAAAACTTGAGAATGTCAAACTGAAGAATCTTTTCTATGAGATTAAAAAGCAGAGCGACTTCTCTTTTTTATACAATAACAATGAACTTGATAATGAGAGTCGAGTAACGCTTTCAGTTAAAGATCGTACTATAAGTGATATTTTAGACATTGCCCTTAAAGGCAAGGGTTTGGCGTATGAAATAGATGGAAAATTTATTCTGATCTATCCAGCTGATTCTAACAAGAAAGAAGAGTTGAAACAGCAGATTCAACAACAACAAAAGAAATCCATCAGCGGAACTGTAAGAGATGCTAAAGGAGAACCGATTATTGGTGCTAGCGTTGTTGTCGAAGGTACAACGAATGGGGTTGCTACTGATGAAAACGGAGCGTTTAGCCTATCTGTTACAACTGGTAACTCTATAAAAGTTAACTTTCTGGGTTTTACCGAAAAAGTACTTCCGATAAATGATCAAACCAAGTTTGATATTATTTTGCAAGAAGACACAAAGTATCTGGATGAAGTAGTTGTGGTAACATATGGAACCCAAAAGAAAAGAGACATAACAGGTGCCATCAATACGATAAAAGGAGATGCCTTGACTGATATACCAGTAGCCCAAATAGGACAAAAACTTCAAGGTCAGGTAGCCGGTGTGCAAATTAATCAAACATCCGGAGCTCCCGGACAAGGTATGGCATTTCGCATACGTGGCGCTGCATCTATCAGTAATGCAAGTGAACCATTATTTGTTGTAGATGGAATTCCAATATCAACAGGATTGAATAATATAAACCCCGATGAAATAGAAACTTTCTCGGTACTCAAAGATGCTTCTGCTACGGCGTTATATGGATCTCGGGCAGCAAATGGAGTAATACTCATTACTACTAAAAAAGGGAAGAAGGGAAAAACACAAGTTACTCTACACGCAAATTACGGCGTTCAATCTGTTAATGGATTGCAGGAGATGAATGTCATGAATGCCCGTGAGTTTGCCCAGTTCAAGAAGGAGTTTTATGAAGATCAAATTAAATACGAAGGATCAACAGACCCTGTGCCTGAAATGTATCAGCATCCCGAACAGTACGGAGAAGGTACCAATTGGTATAAATTATTATTAAGATCGGCTCCTATTCAGAGTTATAGTTTAAGTGTGTCCGGCGGAAATGATTTTATGACCACAGCCGTAATCGGTGGATACTTCAAGCAAGAAGGAGTAGTGAGAAACTCTAATTTCGAACGCTACAACCTACGTGTCAACAATGAATTCACATTGCACGAAAAAGTTAAACTAGGCTTTAATGTAGCCCCTGTATTTCAAATATACAATAACCAAAACACTGATGGATACCGCGAGATTCTAAGTGCTTCTTTGATAGCTGACCCATGCCAAAGTCCTTATAATAAAGATGGAAGTCTGAAGGTATCACTCGAATCGCCGGGAATGTTTGGACAGCCAAACTGGCTTCGCTATCTGGACGGACGATTAAACAATACGAGAACCATAACCTTGATAAGCAACGCTTATGCAAATATTGATATATGGAACGGATTGAAATACAAGTTTCAGGCTGGAACCGATATAGGCTACTCTCGAAATCGCCAATGGGCATCATCTCTTGTTGGTGGTGGGTTATTTACACCTCCTCCGGTAAAGGCTGAAGGCTCTTATGATACTGGAACATACTATAACTGGACAATAGAGAATATGCTGTCTTACGACAAAACATTCGGAAATCATGCGATTAGTCTCTTGCTCGGATATTCTGCCCAAAAAGTAAATTCGGAATTCAGCTCTATCACCGGAACTGATTTTGCTGACGATGAGGTACCTTGGCTCGATGCCGCAGCGACAACAAAAGGTTCGAGTTCGACCACCGAATGGACTGTGGCCTCACTTATCGGACGTGCCAATTATACATATAAAGACCGTTACCTACTTCAAGCTACAATTCGTAAGGATGGTTGTTCCAGATTCGGAGAAGGAAACAAATATGCTACATTCCCTTCAGTTTCGGGAGGATGGATTGCCTCGGAAGAATCCTTTATGAAACCGGTGACCAAAGTAATGAACTATCTAAAGTTAAGAGCTAGCTATGGTGTCACAGGTAATAACAATATTGGAGACTACAGTTATATAGCTACATTGAATAAAAATAACTATGTACTCGGTGGAACACTAGCACCCGGAAAATCATTAGGCAACATAGGCAACAATGACCTTACATGGGAAGAAACAAAACAATTAGATTTGGGTGTTGATGTCGGATTCCTCAATGACCGGATTTTCTTCATGTACGATTATTACAGCAAAATTACAGATGGATTGCTATATCAGATAGATATCCCTTGGTCGTCCGGGTTCAGCGATATTTCGGCTAATGTTGGCCGATTCGATACATGGGGACATGAGTTTACGCTAGAATCTAGAAATA
>POVV01000620.1_pt1 | contig 20834 bp, 19 predicted proteins | sample 1560271 | NCBI WGS metagenome assembly POVV01 (sample SAMN08337232, study PRJNA429181) | Bioreactor metagenome, whole genome shotgun sequencing project. | biome: cows' rumen and soil; feature: anaerobic; isolation source: anaerobic chemostat enrichment culture, galacturonate as sole carbon... | reverse complement strand
CCCAGTTCAACCTGCGGCGTGCGGCTGTCGAGGCTAAAGCTGGCCTGACCGTCGGTGGTTTCCACCACGGTTAATACTTCATTACCGGTGGTGGCTAAACTACCGCGGTTCAGAATTTTAAGAAAATGGTTACCCGCACTGGTACCCGTAACCACTAAGCGATCGCCAGAGTTATTGACGCCATCACCGACAATATCGGTACGCATAATAAAGGTACCGCTACCGCTTAAATCACCTACGGTTAATACTGAACCGGTTTTATCTTCAGCGAAGTCAACGGTACTATCATTCAGTACCAGTTTAGTGACGCTAGAATCAGCAATCATATTCCAACGGGTGCCTGCCATCGTCATATTCAGCACGCCGCCGTTTACACCATCGGTTGAAGTTGCACCGGTCAGGCTTGAACCTGAAGACATATCGACATTGATCATACCGCCGCGAGACAAAATCCCGCCCTGAATTTCCATCAGGCCGGTAGCATTAATCCGACTGGCAGCATATCCGGCGTTATCCTGAGTAGCGATTGCCATTGCGCTCGGATCGGCCATATTAATTACCGTGTGACCAGTCAGATCGACTTGGCTATTGGTCATAGCGTAAACGCCGCGAGAACCTGCAGCGCCATTAACCGTCAGATTTTCACCATTAATGTTACCGCCCCCCATCGCCCAAAGGCCTAATCCCAGGCTACCATTGCGATCGATAGTGATATCGGTATTCCTCAAATTAATCACCGAACCAGCAGCTTGAGCCGAAGCGCCATAAGATCCTCCGGCAAAGATAGAGTTACGGTTAGATTCACTGCCCAGAAAATTAACCACGACGCTGCTTCCACTGGCCACTAATGCCCCTGCCTGAGCCGATGACAAATGACTACCGGCGCCGATATTCGCTTTGGCTTGAGTCCGGGCTTCCAAAGCAATCGCATCGCTGCCAGTGGTGGTGATAGTTAATGCATCGGCATTCATCGTCGCGCTGTACATAATGATGCCGGTAGAATTAGCACCATGAGTCACGATGGTGCTACCGGATCCCAATTCAACCTTTGAATTGTCATTAGCATTAATGCCATACGACATATTTCCATTGGTGGTAACAAAGAGATTAGATGCACTAAATTTAGCCGGGCCGTCAGAAACGGTACCGTTAGAGCCAAAGACATAAACACCCGTAGCACCACGGGCATTGGTCGTAATCGAGCTATTAATACCAAGATCGACTGAGCTGCCATAATTTTGAATATCAATAGCTGCATATATTGAATTTGTCGTAGCATAGGCAGTATTAATTTCAATCGCATTGGCCTTTAATGTCGATGCTCCGCTGACCATAATCGCCTGACCAGAGTTAACACCGGTGACATTAATTATCCCGCCATTGCCTAAATCGGCCGTTGATTTACTGCTGATAACCAGACCGCGAGCAACGTTACCGTTAACAGTAAGGTTTAGCCCATCGGCTTTTAATGCGCTGCTCGTCCCTTGAAGAATAATGCCCTGGGCACTACCCGTGCTTGCTGCATCAGATGTCACGCTCGAACCACTGGCCAAGTCAATAACAGCATTATTGTTGTTATACGGGTTATTGATGGCGTAAAGCGTTCCGCTGGTCAGTTGATTAGCAACGACCTGGTCGCCATTATTCAGGGTAATATTACCGCCGGACAGACTTCCATATTCGGCCGCCAGTGCTTGATTCTGAAAAACGAATGCACTCAGGCTCAACAGGCCGGTAATGGCTAACTGCTGATATAGGGTACGTTGGGTGAATTGACCGCTAGACTTTCCCTGAAAATCCTTTTGATATGCAAACATATCCATTGTATAGCTCCCTTCCCTTTTTTACTGACTCGCCCGTCTTGGGCTATCCTGATACTGACCTTCTTACTTGAAGGCTGACACTCATACTATTTAGAACAACGGGATCAACAATGCCTCCCTTTCAGGAACACTATTAATTTATTAACTTATTAACAAAAACACGTTTTAACATCAAATTAACAATATATTTAATCGATATGGGATTTAATTAAATCGAAATACATAGCCGTCAAATTTCATTAGCAAGCTAATCATTAATGAAATTTAAAAAACGCATTGGATATAGCGCGAAATCTAATCCTAATATTTAGTTACCACAAATCGTTATTACCATCATACTACCCAGGAATGATAGTTAAAAACTATCAGAAATGCGATTATCGATCATAAAAAACACCAATCATCACAATAAACCAGAGAATAAAAACACCCATTCAATTGATTTTTATATGATAAATTCTTGAGCGATCTTGTGCGGTGATGAAATCATTGAATTATTATTAAATGTCGAACAATATAATAAGCATTTGATTACTTAATTAAGTAACTAAATGATATAGTTAGAAGAATAGGCTCTTTGTGATAAATTAAAAAGCAAACCCCACTTTATTGTTACAATGTGTTGCTATCTTAGATAAGTGATAGCAAGAGGTTAACTCAGATAATAAATGATGCAATATGGATAGAGTAAAGTAAAAAAAGAAACGGATTGAGATTTTATTAATACAATAATAGCCTACTGTTTATACTCTGATTTTTATACAAATTCATCATATGTCGCCGGCCATTACCGACTATCTATTTTCCTGATGCAAATCTTGCCATGACGGTATGTCTAAAACGCCGACCGCGTAAGTAATAGCATTGACGACAGCCTGAGCCAATACGTCGGCAGCCAAAGTTCCCAATAAATTAACGGAAACATCCACACCCCCGGTGGTGGCCGCAAATATGGTATCCCCATCGCTCATGGTATGAATCGGATAGATACATCTTGCTAAGCCATCGTGAGCCATTTGAGCTATTTTTGTCATCTGACTTTTATTCATATTGGCATTACAGGTAATGATGCCAATGGTGGTATTGGTACCAGCAGGACCGCCATCAGTTACGTCTGCCAGCATTAGCGATAACGAACTTTCAATCTCACCCTGTTGATTGCGGGCTCCGGCCAGCACCTTCTGAGTGGCAGGATCTCTTACCTCCCCAACGGCATTAACCACCACCATAGCACCAACGATAAGCCCATTAGATAAGGTGATTGACGCTGAACCTAATCCCCCTTTCATGCACAGCGCATGGCCCGCTAATTTACCAACGGTGGCTCCGGTTCCAGCACCAATATTCCCCTGAGGAAAGGCAGATTTATCGGCCTGTTGTGCAGCCCGATACCCCATAGCCGCATCGGGCCGAGATTTAGCACCACCAAAAGCGAGATCGAATATAACCGCAGCCGGCACAATAGGCACCACGCCAACGCCGACATCGAAACCGATATTCTGCTGTTCCAAATAACGCATTACACCGCTTGCGGCGTCCAGACCATAAGCACTGCCACCGGCTAATAAAATGGCATTAACCCGGTCGACCCTATTCACCGGATTGAGTAAGTCTGTCTCTCGGGTACCCGGAGCCGCGCCGCGAACGTCTACACCACATACTGCGGGCTGTTCCATTAAAATTACGCTACAGCCGGTCATGCCGACCAAATCCTGCTGATGGCCAACTTTGATACCGGGAACGTCAATAATTGAACCGCCTGAATTAAACATATCGACTTCCTTCATTGTTGGTTTTAGCTAAATACCCTTGGCTATTTAAATAGCACATTTCACCGTGTCTAACAGTAGCCCTTTTTTATGATAATTTTGTACCATGGGATGTCGCTAAACTCAGCATTTTTTAGCGCGTTATGGCGCCAAAATGATAAACCGGACAAATTGTCACTATTCATTCAAATAACAGATATGATGCACCTCATCGATCGGTCTTCAACGTGACTTATCTGTTTGGTATTGTTCACAGCCAATGTAGGCTCATATCGGATAAAGGGAAACGCTCCCTGTTGCATTCTTGACGTCGCTATCATTACCTTAGCCATAAGTAAAAGGATCCTATCTATGAAAACGTTTAACTACCGGAATATCCTTCTTCTATTGCCTCTGCTGGTCCCTTTTTCACCATCGGTGATGGCTGATAACGATGAGTATCAGTTGGAACAAGTTCTGATGTTCAGTCGCCACGGGCTCAGAGCTCCGCTCGCCGATGCCGGTAGCGTATTGGCGCAGTCTACGCCCAAAACCTGGCCCGCCTGGGATACTCAAGGTGGCTATCTGACGCCGAAAGGCGGAGTACTGGAAAGCTACTTCGGTAAATATGTTAATTCGTGGATGGTCAGCGAAGGCCTGTTCGGCAAGGATAAATGCCCGACTAACGATGAGGTGGTGGTTTATGCCAATAGCCTGCAAAGAACCATTGCCACGGCCCAATATTTCACTCTTGGCGCATTCCCTGGCTGTAACGTAAAAGTCTATCATCAGGCGGGTATCGGTATTATGGACCCGACGTTTAACCCGGTGATTAAAGACGATTCAGAGCAGTTTAAACAAACGGCATTAGACGCCATGAATGCCATTGCTGGTAAGCATGGATTAGACGGACTCAATCAACAGTTAAAACCGGCCTATGACCTGCTGACCGCGATTACCGATTATAAGAATGCGCCGGTTTGTCTGGAGCAGAAACGCTGTGACCTGAATGCTGAGCCGGCGAGTTTTACGCTAGTCAGCAATAAGGAGCCCGGCGTAACTGGCCCGCTGCGCATTGGCACCTCTATTTCAGACGCCTTTATTTTACAATACTATGAAGGCTTCCCGCTTAAGGATATTGCCTGGGGCAAGATCAAATCAGATAAAGAGTGGAAACAGTTGGCCAGCATTAAAGACCACTATGGTGAAGTGCTGTTCGGGTCGCCGGAAGTCGCCAAAAATATTTCAGCGCCGCTGCTCAACTATATTAATAGCAAGCTGACAAACGGCAACGATCGTAATTCATCGGCTAAATTTAACCTGTTAGTCGGACACGACTCTAACGTTTCATCTTTATTGTCCGCGCTTAAAATCAAAGATTACCAGTTGCCCGGCCAGTTTGAAAAAACACCGATCGGCGGAAAAATTGTATTTGAACGCTGGTCAGATAAAGCTACCGGTAAGCCGTTAATGAAAATTGAATATCTGTATCAGACTAAAGAGCAAATTCGTAATGGCGATGTTCTTAGCCTGGCCAATCCACCTAAACGAGTTGTACTTGAAATGGAAGATTGCCCGATAGATGCAAACGGATTTTGTGATTTTGAGGTATTTAAGCAAGCCATGAAGCAGGCAATTCAGTAACGCTTTTTGGCTAAGTTCTATTTCGCTATTTTTTGCATCAAATACAGGGGCTTAAGCCCCTGTATTTAGGCTTCATCAGCATGCCGAACATTGTTCAAAATGAGATAACTGCCACGAATTAAAACTTCAGTCATTCACAAACATCCTATTTCACCGCTCCCCGATATATTTCCACGAATTTTAATTTATACTCATCATTCATAGCAGCATGGATAGTAGAAGAAATATGATAAAAAAAATAATCACAACGCTGGTCATTGCATTGAGCCTGTCTGTTATTTCTATGACTCACACTCAAGCAATCAATATCACGCCCAGTAGTGCATATCAGTTTGAAAAACACGGTGATTTTCAGGTTTTTTGGCAGGACTTGCGCAGGGCCGTTGTTCAAAATGATAGGGATGGCGTATCTAAAATGCTCAACTATCCGTTCAGCGATTATGAACACTCGCCGATGATCTTTCAGAATCAAGCTGAATTCATCGCCCAGTATGATGAATTGTTTAATGCCAAAATGATTAAACTGATAGAGACTAATCATTATCGACAGGGTGAAGCGGAACAGGAAGATATGACCGATGCAGCCAGCCCTGAAGGCTATATTATCGAACATGAAAACAGCGATGATGGCTATAATCTGGTCATTGAAAAAGTTGACGGAATTTACAAGTTAGTCCGGATTGCTTTTTATTCTTAGCCCTTAACGTTTTCGGTTATATACCCAAAATAATTCGAGTTGCATCGCGGCGGCAAGAGAGCAACCAACAACGATGCGGCTTGAAGTATGACGAGTATAAAAGATTATCTCGTTGGTGTGGCTTTAAATTGATATCAACGTGGTTTAATTTAGTTTTACCCTGGGTTTCCCCGGTATTATCACTATCGTAATATCCGTTTTTCCTGGCGGCCCAAGGGCTGCCTGTGTTTATTATTATCTCATGCGCCAATATAGCCTGACTGCGCAGTTAGCTTACTTCTCTTATATCCTGCACGTTAATATTTATATTTCCCCCCTTGCATATTAGCCACCGGAGGTTTTAACTCATTAATAGATTCCAAAGGAGGATACTATGAGTCATGACGCGAAGAAAAAACCGTTAAAAACCCCAGAGGAAAAACGCCACGAAAAAAGGGAGAAAAAACACCCCCATGAAGAAGACTCGAAAGACTCAGGCAATAAGAAAAAATAATCATTGGTAACGATAAGCCCGGCTGACTTGCCGGGCTTATTATATTCAAAATTAGCAATAGCAATGGGAGCATGCCGATGCATAACTCGTCTGACACACCGCTGGAAACGAAAAAAAATGACCATCTTCGCTTTTATCGGCCTTATGAACATTTGGCTGCTACTTTTGGCAATGGCTGGTTTGGTAATAAAGCAGAGTCTTTCGCCCGTTTCTTTGGCACTCCGCTGTTCCTCGGTGCTCAATCGGTGATTGTGGCTATCTGGATTGCCCTTAACGTTTTCGGCTGGGTTAAGTTTGATCTCTATCCGTTTATTTTACTCAATTTAGCATTTAGCCTACAGGCAGCCTATGCTGCACCGCTGATCTTATTAGCGCAAACCCGTCAGGCAGAACGGGATAAAGCACATTCAGAAGCCGATGCAAAACACCGGGAAGAGTTAGCCGTCGCTAACGAACAGCGCTTAGCCATCGCAGCCCAGAATGCCGAAAGAATGTTTGAGCTTCTTGAACAGAATACCCAACTTACCGCGATCACCAAGCAGCTCAGCGAGCGGATAGAGGTTCTGGCAACTGAATTACATGAAAAATTAGTCTCAGAGGCTAAATAGCTTATTATCAGGCAAAGGCGTGCAGATTTTGCTCCGCAGTGGTGTAGCAATAAACAAGGATTGATATGAAACATCATTTTGCCGATGTCCTGAACCGTTCGGATGAATACTGGACTATTTCACCAAACAGAGAGCGTTGGTCCTGCCATTTCCCTGATCTTTCGCAAGCTGCCGACGATACTTCCAGACTAACGATCACCAAAAATGACAAGAACTGGCAACGGGTAAAACAGCTCGAACAGCTTGTCGAATTGACGCTCCATGAACCGGCTCCGTCTCAGTTGGCCGCCTTGGATGAATTACCGAAACTGACAGCCCTTCGGATCAGCCACGCTCGCCCCAAAACGCTGGAAATGCTCGAAGGTCAAACCGCACTGCGCGAGTTAGTGTTGGAATATGTTTCAGGCGTAGACGATCTTCGCCCTATCGGAAACCTTCCGGCCTTAACGTCTTTGCATATGGAAAACCTGCGACGCGTTTCAGATTTCTCGCCATTAGGCGCGTCAAAGTCGCTGCGTTATCTCTCCATCTTTGGAACCTTGGATTGGAGCCAGCCCGTTGAAAGCTTCGATTTCCTAGGCGCGATTAAAAGTCTGGAGTTTCTCAAGCTGGGCTTTGGCGTTCGCGTACCTAATAAATCACCTTTATTTGCATCCCTGCTGGAATTAAACAAGCTATCGCAGCTAGAGATTGGCATGGGTACGCTCCCGCTGGAGGAGTTTGCGTGGCTAGAAGCTATGCTACCTCAGGTCGAAGGAGCCGTACGCCCGGCCTTCGTACAGTTTGGCGGCAAAGATCGCAAACTGGATGCTCAGGACTACCGCTCAAAGCTGCCGCTAAACGAGTTTCAGCGCTTCACCGGTCTTTATATTAATGAAAACGGAAATCGATATGAAAAAGTCCCCTATCAGGCGATGCTATTAGGCAAAGGCCAAAGAAACATTTCCGGCACGGATAAACGCGTCGCTGAAAAGTGCCGTTTGCATGAGGAAAAGTATCAGCAAATGGTAAAGCAGTATCAGGGGTTATAGGCGAATTTCTGCTAGCGGAAACTCTCCTCAGAATGAAATAAGCGGCAATCTAATCTGCCGACGCAATGGTTCTTATTTCAGTACCAGATTGAGACTGCTTGAATTCAACCGTGGTCACACCGCCGGCAAAAGCAAGTTCAACCTCAAGGTTGTCGGGGCTATTCCACTTATAGCTAATCCAGAGATGTCCGTCAGTAATGGTGTCATTGTAGTTGACCATCGACGGAATATTTTTTCGCAGACTTTTACCGTAATCTTCCGATAGGCTCTCTTCCCGATAGCTTTGATAACTCTCCGCCAGGCTTTTCCCGGCATACAAACAGGATGTCACGCTGCTATATGGATCTTCACTGCCATCACTCTGTTTAAAGCTTAACTCGGTACAGTTGACCTTTGGCAGAGGAGCGCTATAGGCCATCCCACTCAATCCGACCAACGCTAAGCCGCCACAAATCAGCATTTTGTTCATTTTATTTGAATACCCACTATCCGTTTTAGGTAACTTACTGCCAGTTGCAGGAGTGGTCAAGGCACCGCCCAATGTTTAACCTCGGACCTATCTGAGCGAAACTTAGTCCTTAGGCTGGACGCTGCCGCCTATGGCAGGTAATATCCCTTTTTTTTAAAAAGGATGAAGTCATGGCTATTACCCGCAGTCGTCGTTTACGTAAAAAATTACACCTTGATGAGTTCCAGGAGATCGGTTTTACCGTTAACTGGAATTTTGCTGAAGGCGCTACCGCTGAATCTATTGATAGCTTTCTGAATACCTTTATCAACGAAGTCGTTAACCCTAACGGTTTAGGCTTTGGCGGCAGTGGCTATTTAGACTGGGAAGGCATTATCTGCCTACAGAAAGTCGGTTCATGCACCGAAGAGCATAGAAAACTGATTGCTGACTGGTTAACCAACAATGGCATGGCCAACGTTGAAACCAGCGAACTGTATGATATCTGGTGGGAATAATCCCGATTCCATAGCTTCATCATCAGTCCCCTTTTCAGCGGTGAAATCACCCGGAACTCACCGCTGATTTTTACAAACCTCAACCGTTCCCCGCGCATTTCTTTTGATTGTAATTGAATCGTTTCGTCTATTGAGTATCAAAATGCGAAAACAACCGCAACTATATTGATTAATATCAATTTACCCAGCTAACTATTGCCCGTTTCGACGCCTCAGTCACATTATCCCCTTAGGTTTTCACTATGATTAATCTGCTTATACACCCCTGTTCCGTATTGTCAGCCTCGCTACCTATCGCGCGGTTGCAGTGAAGGAAGGTAAACCTCTGCAAGGATTGTAACAATGAGTAATATAGCCCTGACAGTGAGCATATTGGCTCTGGTTGCTGTACTCGGTTTATGGATTGGCAGTTGGAAGATTCGCGGCGTCGGCTTAGGCATTGGTGGCGTACTGTTTGGCGGCATTATTGTTGGCCACTTCACCGATAACTATCAGATTGTTTTAGATAGTAATATGCTGCACTTTATTCAGGAGTTTGGCCTGATTTTATTTGTCTATACCATCGGTATTCAGGTCGGTCCCGGCTTCTTCTCATCCCTGCGTCGTTCCGGGCTGCGTCTGAACGGTTTTGCCTGTTTATTGGTACTGCTCGGCTGTTTAGTCACCGCCGGGCTGCACAAAATATTTGATATTCCCCTGCCGATAATTCTGGGTATATTCTCCGGTGCGGTAACCAATACCCCATCCTTAGGTGCCGGTCAGCAGGTTTTGACCGATCTGCACGCTAACGGTCAACTGATTGACCAAATGGGTATGGCATATGCAATGGCTTATCCTTTCGGCATCTGCGGCATCTTATTTGTGATGTGGACCATCCGGCTAATCTTTAAGATTAATATCGATAAAGAAGCTAAAGCATTTGATCAGCAGTCCGGCGCGGCGGCGGATAATTTACAGACCATAAACATTCAAGTTTGTAACACTAACCTCAACGGATTACAGCTACAGGATATTCCGATTATCAGCGATGAAGGCGTAATCTGCTCTCGCCTGAAACGCGACAATTTACTGATGGTGCCTTCATCTTCAACGGTTATTCAGATGGGCGACCTGCTGCACCTTGTCGGTGACCGGAATTTATTGAATCAGGCCAAGCTGCTGATCGGTAATGAGGTTGACGTTTCTTTATCGACCCGCACCAGCGACCTGCAAATGGCCCGCGTGGTGATTACCAGTGATAAAGTGCTGGGTAAGAAGATTGTCGATCTCAATCTTCATCGCTATGACGTGGTTATTTCACGTATCAACCGGGCCGGCGTTGAGCTGATTCCGGGCCGTAGCGTATCGCTGCACTTCGGTGATATCGTCAATCTGGTTGGTAAGCCGTCGTCTATTGATACCGTGGCAGACATTCTGGGTAACGCTCAGCAAAAGCTCCAACAGGTACAGATGCTGCCGGTGTTTATCGGTATCGGGCTTGGGGTTCTATTAGGGTCTATCCCATTGTTTATTCCCGGCTTCCCTGCCGCTCTGCGTTTAGGTCTGGCCGGCGGTCCGTTGGTTATTGCGCTGATTCTGGGGCGAATCGGCAGCATCGGTAAGCTCCACTGGTTTATGCCCCCCAGCGCCAACCTCGCTCTCAGAGAATTAGGTATCGTACTGTTTTTATCGGTAGTCGGATTTAAGTCCGGCGCCAGCTTTATTGATACGTTATTGAACGGTGATGGCGTTATCTGGATGGGATACGGTGCCCTTATTACGGTCGTTCCGCTGTTGGTGGTCGGATTTATGGCCCACTGGCTGACCAAGATGAATTATTTAACCATCTGCGGCCTGCTGGCGGGTTCAATGACCGATCCCCCCGCGTTGGCCTTCGCTAACGGTATGCACCCGACCAGCGGCGCGGCAGCGCTGTCTTATGCTACCGTTTATCCGTTGGCGATGTTCTTAAGGATTATGTCACCGCAGATTTTGGCATTGTTGTTTTGGGTTTGATATTGGGATAACTCCAGAGGCGGCTAATTCCAGATTGGCGTAGATTTCGTCCGCAAAAAGAACGTTGAGATAACCATTAGCCTAGTTACCACTAGGCTATTCACCTCGTCATGCCTGCACTAACTTAAATCTTCTTCTGCCAGAACATTGCACCGCCCATCGCCGGGTCCAGCTCATAACCGGCAAAACCAAATTTGCGGTAGCTGGCTTTAGCAATATCATTGCCCTCCAAAACTTCCAGCGTGATTTTGCAACACCCTTTCTGTTTAGCAAACTGCTCTACTTTATCCAGCATTTTCTGGCTCAGGCCTAGCCCGCGATATTCGGCACTCACCGCAACATCATGAATATTGACCAACGGCTGGCAGGCAAAGGTAGAAAACCCAAAAAAGCAGTTAATCAGGCCGGCAGGCTTACCATCAACATAGGCCATGACGCTAAAAGCGTGGGGCAGCTTAGCCAGCTCACTGACCAGATTGCTTTTCACCTGTGGTTTTAGCGCTTCTCCGCCGCCCATAGGGTCAAGCGCATAGCCGTTTAATAAACCGACCAAGTCTTCGCCCTGCGCCGCATTGGTGTAATCAACCATGATGATATTAATGCTCATAAAAGGTTATTTTCCTGATTGTTATTAAATAAAAATGGAGAGTCTAAAAAGTAATGCGCAGCTAATCAGTCAGGTTGGCTTTTATTCTTCTGCCGGATTTTATCGTGCATAACAGCGTTAAGCGCAGAGGTGCTGCGATAAAGCACTTTAGCTGAAGGCACATCTGACGCAGCGGGATCCAGATGGGCGTCCTGATCGTCGAAAAAGATATGGGGATTGAACGCCTTTAGAAACCGCGCCTTTTGTAATCCGCCCAAAAAGAAAATCTCATCAACATAAACGCCCCAATTTCTCAGGGTTTTTATCACCCGCATTTCTGCCGGGCTGTTTCGGGCCGTTATCAACGCAATGCGTACCGGCGAATATTCAATGCGCCCCGGTAAGCGTTCTTGAATTTTAGACAACTTAATCAATAGTTTGGCATGCGGTCCCGGCTCAAGGGGGATATCCTGCCGCTCGTCTTCCGACTGATGAAAAGCGTCCAGTCCGTGAGTCTGATTAATCAGTTCGCTGGTATCATCAAAAATCACCGCATCGCCGTCAAAGGCAAATCTGACCTGAGTTTCAGTGCACTGAAATGCCTGCGTTGGCGGCGGGCGCATCACGGCGGCTGCGCACTGATTAGTATCGATAACCCGCTGGGCATCATCTTCATTGGTCGTCAAAAACAGATCGACATAAAAAGCGTCGAGATAATGAGTTACCGCTTCGCCCGCGGTAAACGCTGAGCGGGTAATATTTAAGCCACGGCGGCGGATCTCTTTCAAAACCCGATATCCGGTTTCCGGGCTATTGCGCGATATCACGACTACTTCAACTATCGGCTGTGGGTCATCGGCTTTTTTATGATCATTTAACGCCAACAACGCTTTGACCAAAGGCATACCAGTGCCATCCGGCAAGGGTTGTGATTCATTCTCCAGCATATAGCGCCGGTAATGTTCCATTGCTGAATCCGGATCGTTTTTCCGCTGTTGATTGAATACGCCATCAGCAACGGACAGGTCAAATAACGCAGTGGCTGATATACCAATAACCAGCGTTTCTGATAGATCAATTGCCATGATGTTCCTTTTTAACCCAGGCCCGTTAATCAACGACCCGATCATTAAGTATTAAATAAAGCAGGTTCCGAAGTTATCACCCATGCTGTCAGAGAATTTATTAAACTCTGCCCAACTGGCTTCCAGATCCTGATTTTTGATAGTCGAGCCCAGTTTTTCCAGTGCCACGCTAATCGCCTGACAGCTATCAAAATGGTCCCGATTAAGTTGGTGTAATTCCGGCAGGATGCTGTCGGTAATTTCAGCTTTAAGCGCTTCGATTTGTTCCGCGTCCTGTTCTTGCTCCTGCATTTGGGTAAGAGCATCGCGGATTTGGTCTTCAAGTACCGCAGCCCTAAAAATGTGTTCTGTTTTTGGATTATCTAGATTCAGCATCGCTCGCCCTTTATGCACAGACAGATGATATTATTTGCCTAACCATAATTTGGCCTAACTATAACCAATCACCATTAAAACCATAAAGAAAAAATCATCGCTAAAGTCTAATATTTATCAGTTAAGCATTTCTAATACCCGGTGACTCTTCTAAATAGTCATTCCCGCCAAAGCGAGGAGCCAAGGTTTTAGCTCACAAATGCGTATTTGACCTAAGGGCTGGATCCCGTTTTTCAACGGGATGACGAAGAAATTTGCCCCTCTTTATTCCCATTTTACAATCGGAGACGCAGAAGCCTCGCCCCTCGTCATCCCCGCCAAAGCGAGGAGCCAAGGTTTTAGCTCACAAACGCGTACTTGGCCTAAGGGCTGGATCCCGTTTTTCAACGGGATGACGGCAAGGTTACTTTTTCTCACTCCGCTCTTCCGGCGGTGGTTCAACGGCAAAAATGTGATCGACATTAGATATATGCGGATTAGTACGCTCTGTCTCCTGATGATATTTGAAATATAATTTCATTGAATGTATATTTTGTTGAAATTACATTTCACAATGTTTTATCAAAAGCCCAATGAAGAGCCATATGAAAAATAACGATCTGACTTCCTGTTTGAACAGCGAACTGAATCCTGACACTATCGGTCTCTCGGATATGGACACCCGGAGCCTGCTGACAACCATCAATCAGGCAGATTCCACCGTTGCTGAAATTATCCGTAAGGTCATTCCGGATATCAGCGCTGCCATTGACCAAATTGCCACCCGAATAGCGCAAGGCGGTCGGTTATTTTATGTCGGTGCCGGCACCAGCGGTAGATTAGCGGTACTGGACAGCGCTGAATGCCCGCCGACGTTTGGCACAGACCCCGAGCTGGTTCAATCAATCATCGCTGGCGGTCATGCCGCCATGTTGCACGCCGTTGAAAATGTAGAAGACAGCGCTACAGAATCCATCGTTGAATTAAAACAGCGCAATGCCTGTGCCGATGACATTATCATCGGTCTGGCAGCCAGCGGCCGCACGCCATTTACCCTGGCAGCGATTGAGTATGGTAACCAGTTGGGTGCTCTGACTATCGCGATTACAACCCGCGGCCCCGGCCCGATTAGCCAAATAGCTCAAATGGCCATTTCACCGGATGTAGGGCCTGAAGTCCTGTCAGGATCTACCCGAATGAAAAGCGGTACCGCGCAAAAGATGATGCTGGGCATGATCAGCACCGGCGTGATGGTAAGGCTGGGCAAAGTTCACCGTAACCTGATGGTTGACGTTATTGCCAGCAACGAAAAGCTTGAACGCCGCGCAGAGCGGATTGTCAGCGAGATCTGCGGAATCAGTCAGTCAGAAGCGGCCCGATATCTGTCATATGTTGATTACAAACCACGGCTGGCCATTTTAATGAATGAGCTTGGTGTCAGTGTGGAAACGGCAAAAAGCATTGCCGAACAGCAAAAGTATCGCTCCCTTCAGCAGCAGCTAAATGATAATGCGGCTTAGATGCGATCGATGGCTCCATACGGTATATCGACAATTTGTACCTACAATCAGTATCTACAATAGATAACAACAAACACCCGTTCGTCTCCTTATAAGGTGAATACCATGGCCCCAAAAATTGAACATCTGGACTTACTGGCACAGCACATAGAGAAACATATCGGCGGGCTGGAAAACATTGCGACACTGGCTCACTGCATGACGCGTATCCGCATCGTTCCTAAAGACACATCAAAAGTGGATATGGACGCAATGAAGAAGTTTGATGGCGTAAAAGGTGCCATCATCAGCGGTGACCAATATCAGGTTATTGTCGGTATGGGGACCGCAGCAAAAGTGTTTAGCCGGTTAAATAAACGGTTTCAGGAGGATAACGGCACAAGTGACACCGTCACTGAAACGCCTAAGCCGTTCTCAATACGTCGAATGCTGACGACGCTGTCGGCCATCTTTGTTCCGACCATTCCGGCACTGATTGGCTGTGGTTTGATACTGGGTCTGGTCAACGTTGTTCGCTTAGTTGCGCCCGGCTGGGTTGAACAATTCCCCGAGCTTTTTAAACTGCTGAAACTCATCGGTAGCGCAGTATTTGCCTATCTGTCCATTATGATCGGTATGAATACCGCTAAAGAACTTGGCGCTTCAACTTCAATTGGTGCCGTCATGGCTGGTATACTCGCCCTGCCCGGTCTGGCTGAAATTACCCTGTTTGGCGAAAAGCTGGTCCCTAACAGCGGTGGGATTTTTGCCGTACTGATGGTAGTGGTATTCTCCTCCAAATTTGAAGTTTGGTTTCGCAGTAAGATTTGGGAAAGTCTCGACCTTATCGTTACGCCGTTTATCACTATTTTGGTTTCCGCCTTTGTCGCCTTAACCATATTCCAACCCATCGGCCATTTCTTAAATCAATGGTTAGGCGCAGGGGTCTCTTTCGCCCTGCTCAGTAATGACGGTAGCGCAGTCGCTCTGGGGGGCCTGCTGGGCGGTAGCTTCTTATTCCTGTTGTTAACCGGCTTACATCAGGGGCTGATACCGATTCATGCCGAAATACTACAAACCTTTGGCCTCAATTATTTGTTCCCGATACTGGCTATGGGCGGTATGGGACAAGTCGGCTCATGCCTTTGGGTCTTCCTGCGCACTAAAAATAAGCGCTTAAAGAAAACCCTAATGGGTGCTTTACCGGTCGGTATCTTTGGGGTCGGAGAACCGCTACTGTTCGGCGTTTCACTTCCTTTAGGTAAGCCTTTTATTGCCGGCTGTATCGGCGGCGCCTTTGGCGGAGCAACCATTGCCTTTTTTAAGGTCGGGATTATTATTCCGTTTGGTACCGCCGGATTATCACTGATACCGCTGGTCGGTGACGGACAAATTCTGCCGTTCCTTATTTCGGTGCTGGTTGCCTGGGCTGCCGGATTTATTGCCAGTATGTGCCTGGGCTTTACTGACCCGACTGAATAACAATAACAGGAGAACGCCATGTCAACGCTGAATGTACAGTTAGAAAACATGTTGATTGCCGGTAAGGATACCGAGAAGAAACTGGCTAAAGTCCTGCTTGAATCTCCGGATGATATTGCGGCATTAAATGCCGCCCAGCTAGGGGATATTGCCTGCGTCAGCGGTGCGACAGTGGTTCGTTTTGCCCGCAGCCTGGGCTATAAAGGCTACCCTGACTTAAAGCTGGCGTTTCTGAGTGAAATAAAATCAGATAAAAACGATCGCCTGTATGGTGACCTCAGCAAAGATGACAGCACTGAGGATATGATTGCTAAGTCCGGCCATATGTTTAGCGAGAATATCCTTCATTCGGTCAAATTATTAAAGCCCGAGCTTATCGACCGCCTGGCTGAAAAGATGATCAAGGCGGAGCGCATCGTTCTCTTTGGCATAGGCTCATCGTCAATTGTGGCTAATGATATTTTTCATAAGCTACTGAGAGTCAATAAAAGTGCACTGTTCAGCCCTGACTTACACAGCCAGTTGAGCTATTCAAACCTGCTGATGCCCGGCGACTTAGCGCTGTTTGTCTCTGCCAGAGGCGAAACCAGCGAAATCAATACCGCCCTTAAACAGGCGAAAAGCCGGGGCTGCCTGACTATCGCCCTTACCCGCTCAGGCCATTGCGAAGCAGCCAAAATAGCCGATGAAGTATTACCCTATTTCTATAATGAGCAACACTCCCAGTTGGGTATGATCACACCGCAAATTTTACAAATGGTGGTTTTTGATATTCTGTTTTTCAAATTCAGTGCGCTGTTAGGCGATAGCGCCACTGCCGCCTTGGCTCAGGGTCGTGCCATGCTGCACGGGAATAAGTAATGACGCTGCTATTACTGGGTGAATTATTGATCGGCGCCGTACTGGGCCTGATTATCAGTACCACCGGCGTTGGCGGCGGCGTGCTGGTATTACCGGTTCTGGTTTATCTGTTTGGTATGGATGCACTAGCCGCGGTGGCAACGGCTAACCTGCTGTCGATGCTGATGAAAATATCATCTACCGGCATGCACTTTCGCTTAGGCAATATTCCGGTTAAGCGTTCACTGATGATTCTGGCCGTTATGTTGCCCAGCACGCTGATAGCCAGCTATGGCATTACTTATCTGGCCGCTGTTCCGGCATGGCATAACTATGTGCAGATTGGCATTAATAGCCTGATAGTGCTGGCGATTGCCCTGTCACTGTTTATTTTTTGCACCCGCCTGTTCCGCCCTGAAAAACTGGCTAAGGAACAGCCTGAAAAACAACCGGCCAGTCTCCTTAGCTTTATTATTCCCGGCACCTGCGCGGGTATCACTATCGGCGCTACCGGCGTTGGCGGCGGCGTGGTAATGCTGCCTATCCTGATTAAATATGCGGGAATGAATATCAAGCAGGCTATTGGTACTTCGGTATTTGTCACCATGCTGCTGTCGGGGGCTTCTGCGTTAGCTTACGGTCAGGGCGGATATACCGATGTTCATCTGGCTCTGGTGCTTGGCGTGGGGTCTATTTTGAGTATCCCGCTGGCTAAATACCTGTTGAAGACCGTTTCGGATCGTACCTTTCAGTGGGTTACATTCGGGTTTATTGTTTGTAGTGCGGTAACGATGTTGTATCGGGTGATTGTGCCGGGGTAATGGGATAAATCTTATCCCCACAGGCATAGCGATGAAGCGTCCATTGGTTACTAATCAGCTATTATCCGGCCATGCCATCATAAGATAATAAAAAGAGTGATTCACACTCATCTTTAGCACATCCCCAATAAATAGATTGATGGCCATTATTCCATTCGGCGTGCGCAGCGGCGTTAAGGGTAAAATTCCATTCTTTACCGTCTGAAATTAATTTCCCTTCGATTTCACAAGGCAGCCAATAGTACTCTCTAGATATAGCTCCCCGATCTTGGTATACAGAGCTACTCTCAAAGACCTTTATAATCTCAGCGCCGGATAAGTGCCAGTTAAGACAGGCCTCTTCGACGCTTTTATCCGTCTCAGTGACTTCACCCATTGTTTGTGATGTAAATTTGGAGGGTTCGATACTGATAACCCTTAGGGCAGAAAAAGCGCTATTGTATAAGACAATATTTGCCAAGAGGATATAACCGGTTATGTTAAGCAGCTTTTTTATTCCATTTTTTATTACTGTATTCGTAACCATCTATTTCTCTTCCTTGTGTATCAATGGTGCTTCCATTTTTAAGATGACTGTTATCCCCCGTCGCTAAGACAATCTACCGAGGAAACTTATCTATATTGTTCTGGGCTAAACCATATAAGGCGTCATCAATCGTCTGCTTATGCTGAAGGTAAAAATCGCTACTTTGAGAAAATACCTTATCTTGACGAATCAGCGCATTGATCGCTATCCAGTCTTTATCCGCATGCTGTGCGGTCAGGTGCAGCTGACGTTGGTGGGCTAGCTGAAGGTGACTAGCCAGCTCGGTTAACTGTAGAAAATTAAGCTGTTGCGTGACCTGTTCTAAGTGGAAGTAGAGAGCGGAGTCGAAATCTTCCCACTCTTCGTAATTAGTCCATTCGTAAATAGCCATCAAACAGCGTAATTCGGCAGGGAGTCGTTGAAGATCGTCAAACGACAGCCAGTAATTTCGCGTAAGGTTTTCCGTGGTCTCAATAGCATGCGCAATCAATCCTATCGCCCTGTTTTTATCCCGGTGATTTTTATTAAGGATTCGCTCAGTCAGGGTAAAGCGGTCATGCTCAATGGCCTGTAGTGCTAAGTGCATTTCATAGCCCGCATGCTGCAAATACTCACGCGCCCGATCGGCAGATAAGTCTGATGAAGACATTAACAAATGGATAAGCTCATGTTTAAACATATCAGCCGCCGCATCGATATTGCCGCTAGTCTTCTCAAGCAAAGTCTGAGCATGACGCATACCCACCGGCACCAACGAGCGCAGGGACTTTATTGGTTCAATTAGCTGTTTTTCCATCGGTGTCTCTGCGTATAAACAAGTGTTTTACTTTAGCGCTCTTGGTGTTGAAATCATACTCTCACAACCAAACCAGACGTTCAATAAGCCCTCTAACCGTCTTACATCCTGCTGGTATCATTATCGTTATATGCAAAAAATAACACCATACTGGGCCGTTTCACGCTTAGCCGGGCTGAGTTCATCAACATTAGCTTATGCACTATTACGCCCTTGGCACAAAGATGAATGACTCATAGTCAGTGCGATAAATGTGCCACCACCTGAAATCCCGCGTCATTTTCTTCTCCTTCGCCATCCCCCGGCACCTCGTCATCCCCGTGAAAACGGGGATCTAGCCCTTAGGCTAAGAGTTAACTTGTTAGCTAAAACCTGGATCCCCGCTTCCGCGCACTACTGTCCGGGATAAACACAACAATATGTTGGTTTTAAAAGGGTCAAACGCAGGGAGAGCTTTCCGTTGGGGTCGTAGCGGCGAAAGCCGCCGGAGCGCCCGTTATATCTTGATCACTTTCCTCACAGGAGAGATGATCCCCAACTGATCATTGGGATGTCATGGATGAGATTGTGAGCGCCCGTGGGCTTTAAGCCTGTTTCCTAGATTAATCCCCCATGACATATCTCGTCGCCTTAACGACCGAACGGTATCTTGTGCCCCGAGCACGTATTTTATAAGGAAGGTCCTGGCGATTATTTTTTATTCTCTGGAGGGCTTCCACAATGACAGCATTCACTCCCGTTGGTATTGATATTGCCAGCAAAAAATTTGATGCGGCTATCTGGATTGAAGAGAAAAAATATAAAAATAAAGTCTTTGCCAATACACCGGCTGGATTTCACGCTTTCTTACAGTGGCTCGCGCCTTATGGTTCATGTCATATCTGCATGGAAGCGACCGGAGCTTATAGTTTGCCATTAGCCACGTATCTCTACGATGCCGGTTATCCGGTTAGTGTTGAAAATGCCGCACGAATACATGCTTTCGGCCAAAGCGAGCTTATCCGCAATAAAACAGATAAAGGCGATGCGAAAATGATTGCTCGCTATTGTTTCCTTCATAAGCCACCTGAATGGAAGCCAGCCCCCCTCAACGAACGACAATTACAAGCGTTGGTTAACAGACTGAATGCGTTAAAAGAAATGAAACACATGGAAGAAAATAGAGCATTGACGACAGAGGCCATTGTTCAAGACTCAATTCAAAAAGTGATTGCGGCACTTGAACAACAAATCAAGGAAACAGAACAGGCAATCAAAGAACATATTGATAACGACCCCGACCTGAAAAAGAATAAAGCCTTACTGGAATCAATACCCGGAGTAGGTGAAGTACTGAGTACGACGCTTCTGGGATATGTAGGTGACATGTCGCGATTTAGCAGCAATAAAGCCTTAGTTGCCTACGCAGGTCTCAATCCGATGTTAAGAGAATCAGGGTGTTGGAAAGGCCAAACAAGATTATCCAAGAAAGGTAATGGTGTATTACGCAAAGCACTCTATATGCCAGCCCTTACTGCACTCAGATATAATCCTGTTATTACAGCCTTATGTAACAGACTGAGAGATAAAGGAAAACGGGGTAAGTTTTTGGTGTGTGCCGCGATGAAAAAACTGCTGCAGTTAGCGTATGGCGTGTTGAAATCAGGTAAACCATTTATGGCTGAAATACCGCTTGCCAGATAACTAGCAAGACGGTATCTAGGAAAGGTAGGCCCGGAGCCTATTGAGCTTAAAAACATCGCCCCTCGGCCGCTAGAAAAAGATTATATTTCGACATTCTTTTTGCGGACGAAATTGACGATAAAACTAAATTGAATCATTTTGTCATCAATTGGTTGAA
>POVV01000619.1_pt1 | contig 20846 bp, 26 predicted proteins | sample 1560271 | NCBI WGS metagenome assembly POVV01 (sample SAMN08337232, study PRJNA429181) | Bioreactor metagenome, whole genome shotgun sequencing project. | biome: cows' rumen and soil; feature: anaerobic; isolation source: anaerobic chemostat enrichment culture, galacturonate as sole carbon... | reverse complement strand
GCCAGAGAAATGCAGGGAGATGCCAGCCTGCCCGATGCCAGAAAAATGCATGCCGGAAAAATGCAGAGTGATGCCAGCCCGCACAATGCCGGAGAAATGCATGCCAGAAAAATGCAGGGAGATGCCAGCCTGCCCGATGCCAGAAAAATGCATGCCGGAAAAATGCAGAGTGATGCCAGCCCGCACAATGCCGGAGAAATGCATGCCAGAGAAATGCAGGGAGATGCCAGCCCGTACAATGCCGGCCCGTACAATGCCAGAGAATTGTATGCCAGTATGTGTCATGCCGGTTCAATGCCCAGAAAAAGAGAAGGAAGCTGTAGCGCCTATGAAATGTCCGAATATGGCAACAAGTCCCGCGTATGTGAAGTGCCCTGAAATGCCGACATGCACTGCTCCGGCCATGCGTCCCAGCATGCCCGCACCAGCTCCTTGTCCAGCCGAAAATATTGATCAGTTTCCGGTTGGAATGGCATATGTACCATGGCAGTGCTGGCAGGAAGTGTATCCGTTAGATACTGCCATGAGCATGGGAACCATCTTCCCGGATCTGTTTAAACCATTTATTATGGGGGGGTGCCAGTGATGATAGGTTATAATGTTGATTGCGATATGCTGTTAAAGCAGGTATATGAAGCCAGCTTTGCAATGGATGATGTGGTTTTGTATCTTGACACCCATCCAGATGATCAGGAAGCATTAGACTATTACTTTTATGTAGCTGATATGCGGCAGCAGGCAATGCAGGCTTATGAGGAGCAGTGCGGCCCTTTGATGGTTGATGGAGTCATGGATGGGAATTACTGGACCTGGATCAATGATCCATGGCCATGGGAAGGAGTGTGCGGCTAATGTGGAGGTATGAAAAGAGATTACAGTATCCGGTAAATATAACGACTCCCAACCCCAAGATTGCTTCCTTTATTATTAGCCAGTATGGTGGACCGGATAGTAAAAACTTATGATAAATAGTAATAAAAAGAAAAACGGCTGGATTTCCGGTCAAAAACTATCTTTTTTACAACGCCTCTCAGCACATTTCCTTTTGTTTCGTAGTCCACTTCCGGATCAGAAACCATCTCATATACCGCTGAAATCCGTCGGAGAAGTTCCGTCTTATCAGGCATAGATTCCGGTTCGCAGGAAGCCTTTTCACGGAATTGAACAAAGTTAGCTTCCAGTTCCTCACGTTCCATCTTCAGACGAAGCTTATTTTGCTTGTATTCTTCCAAGGTGTCTATTTCACTTTCGTAGGCTTCCCGGATACGGCGCTCCTTTACTTCCATACGGGCCATAGCTTCCTGAAAGGCAATTTCTTCTCCCTTGACCGCCTGATCTGTTTTACGAATGTATTCATATTCTACATCTTTGGATGAGATGACTTTTTGCAGGGAATCAAGTACCGCCTTTTCTGCAATACGGGCGGATACGCTGCAGGAGTCGGGGTGTATACCTTTGGCATATTTCCAGCATTGGAAGAAATCGGGGCGCTTTTTCTGGTCATTGGAGCGGTTAAAGCCCAGGCTGCCACCACAGGTACTACACTTTAAAAGTCCGGAAAGCCAGTGGGCAGTGGAAGAAACGTCCCTGCGGTTTACCGGCCTGTATTCGGATTTAATCCGTTTTTGGACATCATGAAAAATATTGCAGACTGATGGACGGGTTTCATGGGTCCCCTGAAAGGTAATTCCGTTCCAATTTACTTCCCCTATATAGAAACGGTTGGTAAGAATCCGGTAGATGGAGCGGCGGTCAAAGAAGTTACTCCGACGGCTGCGGAAACCATATTGATTCGCCTCTCTTGCAATGGCGTTCATATCCTTTCCAGAATAGTAGGCCTGGAAGATGTATTCTACAACAGGGTAGTTCTTCTCATCTATAATGAAGGGCTTTCCTTCTCCTACGGCCAAGTAGCCCAGGCAGGGCGTGGCCTGATAGCCTGAACGCAGGGCTTTTTCCGTCATGCCACGAAGAACTTCCCCGGAAAGATTAATGGAATAGTATTCATCAAACCATTCAATGATGGTTTCTATGAGCCTGCCGAACATGCCTTCCATGATGGGTTCTGATACACTTTTAATTTCTATACCGCATTTTTTCCGGAGAATTCCTTTATAAAACGTGCTTTCTTCCTGGTTACGGGCAAACCGGGAGAATTTCCATAAATAAAGGCGGCTAAAGGGGGCCGGCTTCTGGGATTTTGCAATGGCAATCATTCGCTGGAATTCGGGTCGGTTTTCAGCCTTTCGCCCGGATATCCCCCTTTTTTCAATAAATATAAATTCTTTAGGGATTATAAAGCCGTCAGCTTTGGCGGAATCCATGATAACACGGGCCTGAGCATCAGGGGATAGCTCTGTCTGGTCATCGGTACTTACGCGAATATATGCGGCGCCGATCTCCAGAGGGTGTGATGTAGATAAGGGTTTCATTATATCATCTCCTGTGTGAATATATGATTTTTGGGTATAAAAAATACGCCCTTTGCCAGGACGTTATGAAAATGATATAGTTCTACTGATGAGATAGAATAATCTTTTTCCGGTAGCCCGGTAAGAGAAATCTATGTAAAAGCTTTGGGAGTTACTGCTCCTGGAGCTTTTTGTTTTTATGAACATTCTCTAATATTTAAACTTTCCAGGTGTGACCGCAACCTTTGCAAAGTCTTGCAGGATTTTCCTGTTTCTGATTGACGGCACTTTCTATATCTAAGATTATTCCAGAGGACGTATGATAGTGCCCTGATTCATCGTGCAGTAAACCCCGTACAATACTATTTCTTCCATCTGCTTTTTACAAACCTGATGTCAAGTTAAATTCATAAAATATTACGCAACTACAAAATTGTAGGAGGTGAAGCTTTGCTATACGACAATATTAAAGCTCTATGCGATAAACAAAATATCCCTATTTCGCAAATGGAAAGACGCCTTGAATTTCCGAGGAGCAGTATTTGTAAATGGGATGAAAATGAACCAAGTGTATGGAGGGGACACAGAGTTGCCAAGTTATAAGGCGTGACCGTAGACAGCTTACTGGAAGACGCCCCGGACGCATAATGAAAAAGGAGGTGAGGCATGGTTACGGTTACATATTCGTGCAAGTCTTGCCGATACCGCAACCGTTGCTTAGATCGGAGCAGGCGGTACCCATACAAAGATTATCGAAAAAGGGCAGAAACAAGTACAAACAGTTCTGCATACAATCTACCGAAAGGGGTGACTGTATGAAAAAAGAGCCAGTTATCGAGAACTTTATAGAGATTGATGGTAAGGATGTTTTAATAGAATCTCTACCTGCCGAGGAACGTGAAAGAATTGGGATTCTGATTCAGGACAGAATGATGGAACTGGTTGGATACAGAAGAAAGAATGCTTCCGGCTGAGGCCGGAGCCAGTGGACAAGTTTTTAATATAAGTGAGAAAGGAGGAAAAATGGGATTGTTTTCAGAAATGGGACAGGGCTGAATCAATACTGTTCCTGTATCCATGTTGGATATGTGGGTCTATGAGGGAACACAGAATTCATTAAGTATAAACGATGGTCGTATTGTCGGCTGTGAGAAAGCAGAAACCCCAGGAGTGGCAACTCCCAGGGAATCAAAGTAACACGAAAATATTTTACAACCCTATTATAGGGGATTTACAGGAGGCTTGCAACAATGTCTATGAAAATCAATCAGTTAGAGATAGAAAACGTAAAACGTATCCAGAAGTTACTTAAGAAACAGGGAGCTGTCCGGGCCGATCTTGCCTTTGCCAGAATGAATGCCAAGGATTTAGTTGACGGGTGATAATTAATAATGATTTTCAGCTGCTTCTGCAATAGCTTTAGTTTGGTGGATAGTACCCCAAGGGTGATGGGGAGGTGCGTAAATGGAGAATAATTTTAAAGGAAGCTCGCCGGTGTTTAATACATTGTGCCAGATTCCAGCAGGAATAAAAATAGCACTGTTAGTAAATACGGGCTGTTGAAAATATAAACAATCCCTTTGATTGCCCATTTGAACAACCCCGTGGCCGGATTCAATATACAAAAATTGATCGTCATCCGGATGAATCTCTAATCCTATTTCGTCACCAACCTGGATGCTCATTAAGGTAAGTTGTAAATGATCACCTGTCCATAAGGCAGTGCGAAAAGTATCATTATTCATGGCAGACTTGCTAAGGTCAATAGTAAACGGATTTGGACCGTAATCGGTTGGCACTAATGGTCGAGACCTAAAGCAGTTGTTATCCAGGTTGTTGGTAGAAGCGTTATTATAGTTTAACATTTTTCCTCTAAAAAATATAAATTTATAAATTATATGAAAAGTGTTCAAAGATATGTCTAAATATAAATCCAAGAGAAGGAGACAGATTGAGAAAATTATCAAAAGAGCGCCGGAAACAGTATTTGCAAGCGCAGAGGATCACCACGGCAGAGGCTGCTATAGCAGTAAAGGCGCAGCCTGCCATGACCTTCTCTACATAGATGCCGGCCTATACATATACGAGTTTGTGTCCAGATCCGAAGCTGCGTAAAGTGCCTGAGCACTTGAGGGGGACAAAAGCCCAAGCAACGAAAAGGAAGGTTACTCAGGCTTATACACGAGATGGGACACAGGTATGATTCCCCGAAAATTAAAAAATATGCATAAAATCGCAGTAATTTAATGGAAAAATTGACAGCAGGGAGGTGATAGGGTGAATAAAGAAACAGTGGAACAGTTAGCAAGATCGGCAGCACTTGAGGCCATAAAAGAATTTGAGAAGTCTCAGAAAAAGAATAGGCGCGTCAAGGTATTCCAGAACGCCAAGAAGTTTATGGGGTACAATGGTCCCCTGGTATGCCATATTACGCCTGAGTTTATCATGGAACTGGAACTAGAACTTGCTGGAAAGATCATGGCGGTTACTTTCTCAAAGGGGGGAATTGATACACAGGTTCCTTCTGTAGACGGCGTACCTTTATTTCCACACTAGCAAACAGAATGTACACTGCCATTACCATCTATAATGGAAAGACATCGGGCAGGAAGAGGGTGGATATGTAAAAGGAACTATTGTAAAAAACGTTAACTTTATGATCTGCCCGAGAACCACCCCGATCGCAGTAACGAGGCAGGTTATTATGAGGATCTTTGATCCTGCAATCAATCAGAAACTGAATGCGTGGCAGATGGATTACAGACGTTTCCATGATATCTGGGTTCTTGACAACAAGGTAAATTCCATTTACTTAAGCGTCAAGGAAGAGAAAGAATAAGAAGGTGGAGTATGAGACTGATTAAGGGCAATATTGAAAGGATCGTGGAAGATCGGGTTAAAGCTGATAGGATAAATGCAGACGGTTTCAAAGAGCTTGAGGCCACCGAGGAAGTAAAGGCGGAAGCAATAACTGGATCGGAGACACCCATAAAACCAGAAAAGAAACTTCTCATATTTAATCTGTTGTGGTAATCTAGTAATGTAGAGTGGCAGAAAGGATGCCACGCCCACACCCGACTTCTGGAATTATTAGGAAAAATCGGGCATATTATAAGTACCGACGGAATAAAGAAATAAATGGGCCGGTCAGACAGTTGTGACAAACTGTCTGACCGGTTTTCCTTTATAGATATTCATTCAATCGTTCTGGATAAAACAGCATCAACTGGCTGAGTAGCTCACTCCGGATCATGACGGGGTGCTACGGTATCCGGGATTAGCAGAGTAAACATAAGGCGGGTATCGGTATTCCGGACCCGCCTATAAAAAATACTTTGTAATCTGCTATAGCATAGTGCATTAATAGGATAACTTCTGGATGTAATATTGAGTATTAATAATAAGCCACATTTGGGCATCGAATCTCATAATAGTCCAAAGTGATAAACCTTGGAGATTATATTCTCCTGCCAGTGTTGCTCGTGCGTCAAAGCTTCTTGCATCTTTAAACCATACTACATTCAGAATCCCATTACTATCAGTATAATAAAAATAAGGTGATTGTGCTGCCTCATTAAATTGTATTGGTATATCATTTTCTGCTGCTATTTGTATTGCATTTTCATTGGTTATTACAGTGGCTTCTGTGGCGCCGGGAACATAGGGAAGTGTCCAACTATAACCTAGAGTGGTAATACCCAGAAAAATTAATTCAGAGGGGATAATACTAACCGCGTAGTCCAACAGTTCCCTTAAAAAATTAACCGGAAAGATTGAGCTTGGATAACTGTGAGTCCTTGCCCAATCATAGGAGGCAAATATGATTCCATCTACATACTCAGATAATTCGGCATAGTCTAAATTTTCAAAGCTGACGTAAGGGGTTTCAATATTCCTGATCGGTGATACGGTAATCACGATTCTGAAACCTTCTGCATGAAAAATCTCTGATGCTTTTTTCAGATATTCTGCTATGTTATTTATGTTGTCAAAGGTGATGTCTTCAACATATACGTTTATGCCATAATAACCTTTTATCTTTAGTATTTGAAGAGCGTTGTCAATAAGGCGGTCCTGTATAGTGGGATTATTCAAAATAGTATAATTCACTTCACGGCTGGCTACTCCCTCTCCCGTAATTGTAGATACAAACAACATCGGCGCAACACCATATGTTTTAGCCAGCTGGATAATTTCAGTGTCGTCAGCAGTGGAGATAATTTCTCCCTCACTTGTAGCCCTATAATTGAATATAGTTAAATAAGTTAAAAAAGGAAGCGTTTTAATTAAAATAGATTTATCTATATAAGAAAAGGTATAGCCACTGGTGGCAATCGTTTTGGTTTTATTCGTTTGATAATTTATAACTATGGATTCACCGACATACAAAGATTCTCTATCGGATAAATAGGGATTATTTCTTAATAATTCCATTGGTGTAGTACCGTACTGCTCTGCAATACTCTCTATAGTATCACCGGCCTGTACGGTGTAAAGTATTTCCGGTTGAACAATCACAATCGTTTGTCCTATTGCTAAATTGTCAGGATTTGTAATTCCGTTTTCCAATATTAATCTGGCAATAGGGATTTTGTAGTACTCTGATATTGAATATATGGTCTCACCGGGTTGGACAACATGTATGACCATGGAGTTCCTCAAATGATCTAATTAATCTATTATATGCTAATCTTACATGTTATAGCATCATATTATAAATAATAATATATATCTTAACAATCATACACAATAACTAAGATAGATAGTTAATGATAGTTAATGATGAATCGGGCATCCTGTATTCCGGACCTGCCAGAATGTCTATATAAAAAATGCGTGATTAACTATGTAGGGGCTTATTTAGCATACTGAGTTTAGGAAGTCCGGGGGACCAGATGGAGAAATGGGAGCTTCCATGCGCTATCTTTCCCAACGCTATTCCATGCCTTATAAGGAATGTAAAGGACTTCTCACGGATATCGGAACGGAGGAATCGGCACTTCGTAGATATCCGTCAAAAGCCTCATTAATCCTGGTAAGGAAGTTTTAAATAAACATCCAGAGTAAATAGGTCATTTCCCTGGCCAAGGCGATTGCCTTTTTTGATTTTCCTATAGTACACATGGTCTACCACCTGTTTGAGAAGAATGTTTTTCCTGAGAGGGTCTTCAGTTTCTGCGTACGACCTTAATATTCCTTCAAAGTACGGGATAAATTCCTCCTTCTTTGCGATACGGTTCCTGACCTCAATGATTTCACTCTGGATATTTTCTATGAGCCTGTCATTTTCATCTATTTTCTTAGTAAGCTCTTTTGATCGCTTGCGGAATAAATCCAAGGAATAAACCTGTTGCTCAAAATAGTCATATACTGTCTCAAGCTGTTTATTGAGGATAGAAGCTTCATTCTGATATCCAGCTAACACTGCCATTTTCCTGTCGATTACTTCCTCCCAATCTCCGGAATCCTCATTCTGTACTTTTATTTCATAATCTTTTAAGTATCTTTCCAAGAACTGCAACAGGCGTTCTTCAACTAAATAATAAAAAGAGCCAACGGTAGGGCAGTTATGAGTTTTACACAGAATGGTATCTGAAGGATTCCTGGAACCTGCTGGGCGGCGGTACATTGACATTTTACATTCACTGCAATACATCAGGCCAGCCAAGGGGGATTTTATTGTAAGGAAAGCGGAGGGTCTGAAATTGGCTTCCAATCTTTTCTGGGCTGCGTAAAAAACATGTTCATTTATGATTGGTGGATGAATGGCATCAAATATCTCACAATCTGTATTGATCGGCCGCGATCGCTTTACTGCGCCATTTTCTATCATTTTGACTTGCTTGCGCTTCCCGGTTTCCAGCTTCCCTATGTAGGCGTAGTTTCGCAGCATCCCTCTAATCACACTGGCTTCCCAGTGATCTGATTTACGAGGAGGAATCTTCATATCATCAAGCAGATGAGCTATTTGCGTGGTGCCAAGTGGAAGATTATCAGATTCGGGAGTCCCGGACGTAAATAGCTGAAAAACAAATTGTACGATCTTGGATTCTTCCGGAATCGGCTTTAAGGTGAATCCTTTTTCATGAGGAAGCTTCATTCTCTCGTACCCATATGGAGCAACATTACCGGTCCATTTCCCCTCTTTGACAGATGCACGGCGTCCATTTTGCAGACGGCGGTTGATTACCTTGTATTCTCGCCGGCTCATAAAAAGGCCGAATTCAGCATATTCTTCGTCAAATTCATCATTCGGATCGTAGGTCTTCATGGGGGTAATGATTTTCGTATTGCCGTACTTGAATGTTTCCATGATAAGCCCCTGGTCTCTGGTATCCCCACGAGCCAGACGCTCAAGCTCTATGACAAGAACTCCGTCTGGCCGATTGCTTTCTATGTCAGAGATCAGCTGCATCATTTCTGGCCTGGCAGCAATGGTTTCGCCAGATACGACCTCCCGGTAAACATGGGATATGGTAATACCTAGCTGCTCAGCAAGCTCTTTTAATCGGTTTTCATGACGGGCCAGGGTTTCACCCTCTCCATGGGCTTCTGCATCCCGGTCTTCTCTTGATTTTCTTAAGTACATATAATAGGTACCTGACGGATCTAACATTATATCATCTCCTTATACAGTCTATTGTATTTCAGGCACAAAAATACGCAACAAGTACAACCAATGTTGCATAGCTTTAAGCGAAGGGGAGGTGCCGTGCATGGTAGTTTTTGAAATGAAAATAGGAAATACCATTGTCCGTGGCCATGATGACTGCGTTGTAAGAACAGAAGCAGAACGTCAGGAAATCCTGGATAACGTTGGCCGAATTGCGGCTGGTATTTATCGGGATAAGGAAAAGAAACAAAAGGAAGGAACCGGCTGAGGCCGGAGCCATTGGACAAGCATTGCCTGACTGGCAGTTCCGGTTAAGATTTGGCGGCGTTGGCTAATTTAAAAAAGAATAGGGGTTTCCCCCTACTCTTATATAGTAAGAACTCTCTGCCATCAGGTTCTTCTTAGAATTCGTTAGATTGGCTTTGTATTTTGCATCCAACATTTTCGATGCAAGATTTAATAGAATTTTCGTCTGTTGATTGATTGTAACCAACTTCAATGGAACCTTTTGTTGCATCAATATTGACTGAAGAGATTCCATCAACTTTATCCAGTGCATTTTTAAGCTGAGTTTTAATCTCTGAATTCTGTATGCCTGATATATCATAGTGTACTTTATTCATAAGATAACTCCTTTCTTTTACGGAATATTTCAATGTTATTTGTAGTCTAAGATTCTTTATCTTTCGAATTATCTGCCTTTAATCCGAACACAGCTCGTGCGCTTTCAGCTTGTGGATTATGGTTAATATGTTTTGAGTGAAAAGTACCATCTTCTTTTTTATGATTCTTTGTACTTTTTTTTGAATTATCTTTGCCCATAGTCTACCTCCTTACTATTTTTAGTATACCATTCGTTTAATAATTTGATTCTATGATTGGTTTCCAATTAAAACCAGAAAATTGTATGATGCATGAGTGGTTAGTGAACAAAAATAAAATAATAAGTTATGTAATAAAACAATCATTTTATCATGAGAATTAGCATTTCACGGATTACTGTAAGTTATTTGGATATAGGTAATCTTTAATCAGCATGTCAAAGAGGCATACTAAAATTTGAAAAAATTGTAACGAATTCGATTCTCCGTAGTCTTATGTATGAAAGCGAGGTGAAAAAGTGACGGACTTCAATGAAATATATAATCTTTACTTCAAGGATGTTTATAAATATGTTTTGTCAATAAGTAGGGATGAAATGATTGCGGAAGAAATAACACAAGAGACATTTTTTAAGGCTTTAAAAAATATCGATAAATTTGATGGGAAGTGCAAGATCTATGTGTGGCTATGTCAAATTGCAAAAAATACATTCTTCACATATAGAAAGAAAGTAAAGTATCATGAGGACTTGACTGAGGCGGAAAATATTCATGTTGATTCAACGATTGAGCAGAGCCTTTTATCGAAAGAATCTGTATTTAACATTCACAAAGAGCTTCATAGCCTGGGCGAACCCTTTAAGGAAGTTTTTATGCTGCGAGTGTTTGGAGATTTATCCTTTTCACAGATAGGCAGCTTATTTGAAAGAACAGAAAGCTGGGCGAGGGTCACTTACCATCGAGCAAAAATGAAATTAAAGGAGAAAATAGAATGCGAATAACCTGCGAAATAATAAAGGACCTGCTCCCATTATATCACGATAATGTATGCAGTAAGGATAGCTGCAAATTAGTTGAAGAGCATTTATCAACCTGTGAAAAGTGCCGTGACGAATTGAAGCAGATCAACATAGAGATAAAAACGGTTAAAAATACGGAGGATGTAAAAGTTATGAATAATATTGCAAAGAAATGGAAGCAGGATAGATTGTCCTCTTTTTTCGCTGGCATATTACTTTTTTCTATTATTGCCAGTGCGGGGTGCGTGGTGGCATATAATAGAATCGGCAGTTATGTGACTGCAGAAGGATTTTTGGTAGAACCGTTTGCTTTGATTCCCCTATCCTACCTGTTTGGACTGTCTGCACTGTCGTCAGGTGTTATTCTGGGGATTATGGCTATAAAGAGGCGCATGGTAAATGCTAAATAATTGTTTGGAAGATCATGAGCATTTCCGGCAGAGCAGCAGTCAATCATAAATCCCAATCAATCCACATAACCATATTATTTTTTGCATAATATTAAAAAATATCTATTGTTATAAGGAAAGTGGTAATATATGAAAAAAATTCTGGATGAAAATTATTTCGACTTGATTGTTGAAAATACAATGAGCCCGGTTAACAATGAAGATGTAACCCCATTGAATGAGACTCATCATATATTACATGTTAGTACATCTAAAATTAATATCTGTGACCAAAGCCAGATTCCTTATTATTATTTACCTGATTTATATACCCCGATATCGATAATTGATAGAAATAAAGCAAATAATGAAAGCTTCCGGTTTAGCTCTGAACCTGCTTTGCATGGGAAAGATATTATTGTTGGTATGATAGGCACAGGGATTGATTATCAGCATCCAGCGTTTCTTAATAATGATAAAACTACACGCATCATTTCTGTATGGGACCAGTCGGAACAAAGTGGTACGATTCCTTCGGGTTTTACTTTTGGAAGTGAATATACTGGAGAAACGATTAATCAAGCATTGTCATTAAAGGATCCATTGTCCGTAGTCCCTTCCATAGACACAAACGGGCATGGAACAGCGATTGCCAGTATTGTCGCTGGCAGTCCTGATTCCAATCAGTCTTTTAGCGGTATTGTACCAGAATCGGAACTTTTAATTGTGAAGCTGAAGGAAGCTAAACAAAATCTTAAACAGTTGTTTTTTGTTCCAGATGATTCTTTGTGCTTTCAAGAGTCAGATTTAATACTTGGAATAAGGTATTTAATAACTGTATCTCAAAATCTGAATCGGCCTTTAGTTATATGCATTGCATTAGGAAGTAATCAAGGCGGCCATGATGGAATCAGCCCGATCAGTACTTTTTTAAACGGTATTGCAGAATTGCCGAATATCGGAGTTGCTGTTGCGACAGGAGATGAGGCAAACAAAGAAAGGCATTACTTTGGCCATGCTTTTTCCGAGCCATATTATCATGATTTTCAATTGAATGTAGGAAGCAGTGACAAATTATTTTCTATGGAAATTTGGCCATATGCGCCAAGCAGCTTATCTATTGAGATTATATCACCTTTGGGGGAATCTACAAAAAATATTTATCCTTCGTTTGCTTGTAATGAGTTTACTTTTGAGCAAAGTCAGAGTATTCTCTTTGTTAATGATTTTGTTTTTCAGAGTGGAAGCAGAAATCCATTAATTTTAATACGTTTTATAAATCCTTATCCAGGAACTTGGCATTTACGTATTTTAGGTGTAGAAACTACACCATTTTCTTTTCATGCGTGGTTACCTTCTGGAACTCTGATATCTGACGGGACCTTTTTCATCAATGCAGATCCGGATACCACTATAACCGCACCAGGTAATACGACTGATCCCTTAACTGTTGCTGCCTATAATCAAATCAATAATAGCATATTAACTGATTCCGGAAGAGGTTATACCAGATTGCGTGTCATTAAGCCCGATATAGCGGCTCCTGGTTACCAGATACCGTGTGCTGTTCCAGAGAACCAGTATGGAGCAATCAGCGGAACCGGAGCAGCTGTAGGATATGCAGCGGGGGCCATAGCGATCGCCTTGGAGTGGGCCGGTATAAAAATAAATTATATCAATTTAAATGGGAATCAAATCAGAGGGCTATTAACGTTTAATGCTCTGCGTGATCCGGGAGTAACTTATCCAAATAATATATGGGGATATGGAAGATTAAATATTCAAAATTTATTAAATATGCTTTTAAATACTAAATCATAATAGAAAGCAATTTCGAACCAGGCTGGTAATATCACCAGCTTTTTCAGGATAAAGTTACCGGAAATTAAATAATATTCGTCATTCTGCGAAAAAGGAGGTAGGGTGTCTGTATCCCTACCTCTTATAATACTGTTCATACCATCTTGCTTTTCTTTTGTATTCTGTTTTTTCTTCTTTTTTCTCACCTGATTCTCTAAAAAATCCGCATGCTTTGTTATCGGCAGCACAGCTTACCGTATCAGCATTATAGTTAGGACATTTATTGATATCTGGCGCAAGTCCGCACATTCCTGCCATAATTACCATCACCTCCGATTATAAGTATAAGAACAAATGTTCGATAAGTCAAAAGGAATCATTTGGAATTATCAATATATTACTGACATCTATCAAGTACCAACGAGTTAGCTCATCTTGAGATCGTGGCAACCATAGTTCACCAGCTGACAAGAAATTTAACACCGGAACAGGTTGTAGAATCAGGGTTTGGCCCTTACTACATTGACCATACGACAGGCATCTGGCCTCAGTCCGCCGGTGGAGTCCCGTTTAATGCCAACCAATTCCAGTCTAAGGGAGATCCGATTACCGATCTTGTGGAGGATATGGCAGCAGAGCAGAAAGCAAGGAGTACTTACGATAACATTCTTCGTGTTATTACTGATCCGGAAATCTGTGATCCGATTCGATTTTTGAGAGAACGGGAAATCGTTCATTTCCAGAGGTTTGGGGAAGCTTTAAGAATCACCCAGGATAATCTGGACAGCAGGAATTTCTATGCATTCAATCCAAGCTTTGATATTAGAAATCAGTGCTGATAAAAACAGGCCGCAGCGTAAGTCCTTAAGCTGCGGTCTGTTTTATTGTGCCAAATTACACGTTTTTACTCTAAAATTTTCCTTTATTCGATTGACGGAGGCTGTTTATACTAGTAGAATAAAAGACAAATATACATAGAATGGGGCATTATTTATGGATAACAGACATAGTATTTTGACAGACACTCTTCCGGATCAGGCTGTTTTCGCTCTGGATATAGGAACCCGGAGCATCATCGGTATGGTGGGCATGCCTGACGGGGACAGAATTCATATCGTTGCCATAGAGAGAGCCGAGCACACAAAACGGGCGATGATTGACGGCCAGATCGAAGATATCGACCAGGTGGCAAAGATCGCAGGCCAGGTCAAGGACAGGCTGGAGAAAAAGCTTGGGTGCAGGCTTGACAAGGTCTCTGTGGCTGCCGCCGGAAGAGCGCTGAGGACTGAAAGCGTGACTTATGAGATGGAGCTTCCCAGACCTCAGAAGATCGATATAGAATCCGTCAGCCGCCTGGAGGCAGGTGCAATCAGCGAAGCAGAAAAAATATTTATGAATAGAGAAGACAAGGATTCGGACCGGCAGTTTTACCTGGTTGGATATACGGTAAGCCGCTATTATCTGGATAATTACATGATATCCAATCTGATCGATCATCATGGACGGGTTTTAAAAGCAGATATTATAGCAACCTTTCTTCCCACAGAGGTGGTGGAAAGCCTTTATGCGGCCATGAATAAAATCGGTCTGGAGGTAGCGAGCCTAACCTTGGAGCCCATTGCCGCCATCAATGCGGCAATACCTCAGAATATCCGCCTGTTGAACCTGGCAATGGTGGATATAGGGGCAGGAACCTCAGACATTGCAGTCTGCAGGGATGGCTGCGTGACCGGCTATACCATGGCAATACTTGCAGGAGACGAGATTACCGAGACCATTATGAAGGAGTATCTGGTTGATTTTGATACCGCAGAAAAGATCAAGTCAGAGATTGACGAAGGAGCAGAGCTTCATTTTACGGATATCCTGGGATTTGAACAAATAATCACGCGGGAATCCATCTTCGAGTGTATCAAAGAAGCGTCCTCCAGGCTTTGCGAGGAGATATCATCAAAGATCCTGGAGGTAAACGGCGGGATACCATCGGCAGTATTTCTGGCAGGGGGAGGAAGCAGGCTCTCCGGCTTAAAAGAGGGAATTGTAGAGCATTTAAAGATTGACCCCAAACGGGTTGCCATTGCCGGAAACAATTTTAAAATCAATGCTTATTCGGATGAGTATGACCTTGAGAATCCGGAATTTGCAACTCCTCTTGGAATCGTTATATCAGCAGGCTTCAGCATTGTCAATGACAGCTTCCGCGTCATTTTAAATGACAGGCCGGCCAAGCTCTTTCGAAACGGCAGCTTTACTGTTATGGATGTGCTGATGATGAATGGCTATAATTATCAGGATATGATCGGGCGTTCCGGCCAGAATCTGGTGGTGAATGTCAATGGAAAAAGAACGGTCTTTTATGGAGAGAAAGCAGAGCCGTCTGTCTTAACGCTCAATGGAGAAAAAACTCAGCTTTCTGATCCGGTAAATACGGAGGACTGGATCGTGTTCATCCCTGCCACCCGCGGAAAAAATGCCTCGGCTATGCTCTCCGATGTGGCAGAGCTTGGAAAAGGGAACAAAGTGCTGATAAACGGTGAGGAGGCGAAGAAAGATGTGCCCCTGGAATCCGGTGACAGCATTGTAATAGAAACAACAGCGGCTGAAAGAAAGGAAGAGCAGGAGGAAGCCGATTCAAGCTTTCATAAGTCAGCCTCCGGCACAGACCCAGACCGTCAGACAGGCAAAAAACAGGGAGAAAAGAGCCGTGAGAGCAAGGGGAAAATCACGTTCTTTCTGAATAACAACCCTCTGACTCTCCCCTTAAAGCCAGATCACCGGCCCTATTATCTGATGGACATGCTGGAATATTCCGGACTGGATTTTAAAAACGTAACCGGACAGGTGATATTAGAAGTAAATGGGGAAAGCGGATATTTTCAGCAGGAATTACATAGCAGGGACCACATCATGATCTATCAGGTCAAATAGGATTTAAAGGAGAAGGACTAACATGTTAAAGGTTATGAAAAGGGATGGCTTGGAAGCGGACTTTGATTTATCAAAGGTCAAGGAAGCCATGAAAAAGGCATTTACTGCAACCGAAAAGTATTATACGGATAGCATTGTGGAATTGCTGGCCTTAAGGGTTGCCTCTGATTTTAAGGATAAGATGAAGGCTGGGCTGATTGCTGTGGAGGATATCCAGGACAGCGTGGAAAAAGTGCTGGAAGAGACAGGATATACGGATGTGGCAAAGGCGTATATCCTGTACCGGAAGCAGAGAGAAAAGATCAGGAGTCTGGGAGCAACGACTCTGGATTATAAGGATGTGGTGGATAACTACGTAAAGGTAGAGGACTGGCATGTAAAGGAGAATTCCACGGTGACTTATTCCGTGGGAGGCCTGATCCTAAACAATTCCGGAGCGGTGACCGCAAACTACTGGCTTTCTGAAATTTACGATAAAGAGATCGCAGATGCTTATCACAGAGGCGATATCCATATCCATGACCTTTCCATGTTAACAGGATACAGCTGCGGCTGGTCTTTAAAAAAGCTTCTGCTGGACGGGCTTGGAGGGATTACCGGAAAGATTACGGCCTCTCCGGCAAAGCATCTGGCAACTCTTTGCAATCAGATGGTTAATTTTCTCGGAATCATGCAGAATGAATGGGCTGCTTCCCAGTCCTTTTCATCCTTTGATACATACCTGGCCCCTTTTGTCAGGGCTGATGGTCTCTCCTATGACAAGGTTAAAAAATGTATGGAGGCTTTTGTGTTTGGTGTAAATACGCCAAGCCGCTGGGGAACCCAGGCGCCGTTTTCCCATATTTCCCTGGATTTAACGGTTCCTGAGGATATGAGAGAGGAAAAAGCCATTGTCGGGGGGCGGCGAATGGACTTTACCTACGGGGACTGCCAGACCGAGATGGATATGATAAACCGGGCGTTTTTAGAAACCATGCTGGCCGGAGATGCAGGCGGTATGGGATTCCAGTATCCGATTCCGGTTTATGGATTGTCTGAGGATTTTGACTGGTCGGACACAGAGAATAACCGCCTTTTGTTTACGCTGGCATCTCATTATGGAACACCTTACTTTTCCAACTATATCAGGGGCGGCCAGGTACCGGGAGATGTGAGGATCTCTTATCATGGCGTGACCCCGGATCTTACAAAGCTTCGCAATAAGTCAGGGGGATTCTTCGGATATGGAGAGAATACCGGGTCCATTGGTGTGGTCACCATAAATCTTTCCCGTATCGGATTTTTATCCGCTGATGAATCAGACTTTTATAAACGTCTGGATCAGGTGGCAGATATTGCGGCCAGATCCTTGAAGATTAAGCGGGATGTCATCGGCAGACTTTTAAAGAATGGGCTTTATCCTTACACGGCCTGTTATCTGGAAAATCTGGAAAACCATTTTTCTTCCATAGGCGTGATTGGAATGAACGAGGCAGGGCTTAACGCTTCCTGGCTTAAATCTGGAATGGAATCTCAAAGGACAAGAGATTTTGCGGCGGCTGTGCTGATGCATTTAAAAAAGAAGCTGATCGGTTATCAGCTGGAGTATGGAGATTTGTACTGCCTGGAAGCGACTCCGGCGGAATCGGCAGCCTACCGTCTGGCAATGATCGACAAGAAGGAATTTCCGGAGATTAAGACAGGCGGAATGGCAGGAGATATCCCTTATTATACCAACAGCACCAAGCTTCCCTCTGATTTTGGAGGAACACTTACAGAAGCTCTTGAAAACCAGAATACTGTCCAGCCTCTTTATACGGCCGGCAACGTATTTTCCGTCTATATGGAACAGGAAGCAGAAGACTGGAAAAAGATCCGGGACTCTTTGAGGAAGATGGCGGAGAATTACGATATTCCATATATGACCTTTACACCGGTGTATTCCATCTGCCAGACCTGCGGGTATCTTTCGGGAGGAGAGGAAACCTGTCCGAAATGCGGGAAACAGACAGACGTATACAGCCGAATCGCCGGATATTACCGTCCCGTACATGACTGGAATGAAGGAAAACTCCAGGAGTTTAATAATCGGAAAATGATGATGCTGGAAGACTGAAATCAGAAGCCGAACCTACATATTGAGCAGGATTTCATGATCAAAATCCCGGTTTTCTTTAGGAAAGCCGGGATTTTTTTGTTGGCAGAAGGGGAAGACAGGCTGGTGCCTGGACAGGAACAAGATGCTTGGAAAATTATAGATAAATAAAAGTGTCATTGTTTGTTAAATATGTATATTGAAAAAAGAGAGGGGATATGCTAGCATATATACAAGGTGTTAGGTTTGTATACAAATTTTATAGTTTGGATACATTTCGAAACACAGATAAGATGAAATAACTGACCCCAAAAAATTAGTAAAGGAGAGATTGAATCATGAATTTAGCAAACCAGTTTTCCCTTGATGGAAAAGTTGCATTAGTCACAGGCGCTTCCTATGGCATTGGATTTGCCATTGCAAAAGGTCTTGCAGAAGCAGGCGCAACCATTGTTTTTAATGATATCAAGCAGGAATTAGTTGATAAGGGAATTGCCGCTTACAAGGAAGAGGGAATTAAAGCTCATGGTTATGTATGTGACGTTACCGATGAAAATGGCGTAAATGCTATGGTAGCTCAGATCGAGAAGGAGGTCGGCGTGATCGACATCCTGGTAAACAATGCAGGCATTATCAAGCGTATCCCTATGTGCGATATGACCGCCGAACAGTTCAGACAGGTAATTGACGTTGATTTGAACGCTCCATTTATCGTTGCCAAGGCAGTTATTCCGTCCATGATTAAAAAAGGCCACGGAAAGATCATTAACATCTGTTCTATGATGTCCGAGCTTGGCCGTGAGACCGTATCCGCATATGCAGCTGCAAAGGGCGGACTTAAGATGCTGACAAAGAACATCGCATCTGAGTACGGTGAATTCAACATTCAGTGTAACGGCATTGGACCTGGTTACATCGCGACTCCTCAGACAGCACCGCTGCGTGAGACTCAGGCTGATGGCTCCAGACATCCATTTGACCAGTTCATTATTTCCAAGACTCCGGCAGGACGCTGGGGAGAAGCAGAGGATCTTTCAGGTCCGGCAGTCTTCCTTTCCTCTGATGCTTCCAACTTTGTCAACGGACATATCCTGTACGTGGACGGCGGCATCTTAGCTTACATTGGCAAACAGCCACAGTAACAGTCAGATTTCAATAATCAGGTCCGGCCCTTTTTCCCTGGCCGGCTCTGGTGTTAAAAATATGACCATGATGTCTGCTTTCAGGGCGGAGGTCATGGCATATTTTTTAACAGGCCTAATATAGAGGACGGAGAGGGTTCAATGGAAGGAAAGACCAAAACCTATAAAAACCGCGGTGAGTTGGTGTTTGAAACGTTAAAGCAGGAGATTCTGGACCTGGAATTAAAGCCCGGACAGATCATCAGCGAAAATGAGATCTGTGAACGGTTTGGCGTATCCCGGACGCCAGTCAGGGAAGCAGTGAGAAGGCTTCAGGAACAGGGCTTTGTCAATTCGGTGCCATATTCCGGCACACAGGTAACACTTTTGAATCTGGATACGATTAAGCAGATGATATACATGCGTGTTGCGGTGGAAACCATGGTCATGCGGGATTTCGTGAATATGGCGACGCCTCTCTGGATGGAAGAAGTCCGGTATTTGATCCGCAAGCAGCAGGCTCTGATTCAGGAAAAAGGATTTGAACCGGAGCAGTTTTACCGTATGGATGCGCAGATGCATGCCATTTGGTATCAGGCTACCGGCAAACAAAAACTTTGGGATATGATACAGGCCCAACAGTTACATTACACAAGGTTCCGCATGCTTGACTTTGTAACTGAGACGGATTTTACCAGAATCATCAGGGAGCACACAGAGCTTTTTGAACTGCTGGAGAAAAAAGACATCGATAGCTTGGAGCGGTCCCTCAGAGAACATCTGTATTACAGTATGAAGAGAATGAAATATCAGATAGAAGTAGAATATAAAGACTATTTTGAGCAGGAAGAGCAGGAGGACTGATCATGGCGAATGTATCAATAGCTATAAGAAACCAGAATGGTGAAGTAAAGGCATCCGTATTGGGAGAGGATCAGGCAATCCTCGTGTTTGAAGGCGAATACGAAGAAGGAGATGCCATCGTATTCATAACAGATAAGACAGGCGCTCATTATGTGGTACGCATTGATGACTGCATGGATGAGTCCTTCGTTTATCTGACAAAGGAGGAAGTGGTTTATACAATACCCTTTGGTGAGAAAAAGATTTCCTATAACCCGGAAGCCTTTACAGGGGAGCGTCATTATCTGACCATTCGGGAAGCCTTTGACTATGAGGCAGACACGTATAGGAACCTGGCAAAGAATGTTATGGACCAGCATGGAGATACCGGCTGTTTCCCCCATGCCTCTGCCAATGTGGAAACCAGAGGAGAAGCGGTGTTTGCGGCGCGCAATGCCATTGACGGCGTTCTCGCCAACGAATCCCACGGTGCATGGCCATATGAATCCTGGGGAATCAACCGTCAGGATGATGCGGAAATGACCCTGGACTTTGGCCGCCCTGTAGATTTTGATAAGATTGCTTTGTATACACGCGCAGATTTCCCACATGATAACTGGTGGGTGAGAGCCAAACTTACGTTTTCCGACGGAACGGAAGAGGTAGTTGAAATGGAAAAGAGTGTGAAGCCTCATCTGTTTTCTTTGAAAAGAAAGAATATCACATGGCTGAAATTAAGCGATTTAATAAAAGCAGATGATCCTTCCCCATTTCCAGCCCTTACTCAGATTGAGGTATACGGAAAAGATTCTAAATAAGAATGGAAAGAAAAGTGTCAGAATGAATCCGGATAACGGTCATTCAGGCACTTTTTTTCCTTAATAGGACATTTCTTTATTGCTTTGCAGATTCCATGTTTCTGATTCTGGCATTTTTGAGAAAAAATAGAAATACCTCTTTTCCTTTTATGTTTATTCAGGTAAAATATAGGCAGTGTTCATAAATCACTGCATAAGGAGGAAAACAGATGGAACTTTTGTTTCTGG
>POVV01000618.1_pt1 | contig 20850 bp, 20 predicted proteins | sample 1560271 | NCBI WGS metagenome assembly POVV01 (sample SAMN08337232, study PRJNA429181) | Bioreactor metagenome, whole genome shotgun sequencing project. | biome: cows' rumen and soil; feature: anaerobic; isolation source: anaerobic chemostat enrichment culture, galacturonate as sole carbon... | reverse complement strand
GAATAACCGTGCATTTTGCCATATAGATTCTAAAAGTTACATAAATTGTATTAACATTTTCCGCAATCTCTTGATAAATAGCTTGATTTGGTATATTTTAATCTCATAGGAGGCTGAATGTATGGACTATTTAGTTGTATATACAAGTAATACTGGAAATACCCAGAAGGTAGCCATGAAAATTTTTAAAACCCTTCCAGGAAAATCCAAGGATATTGTCAGTCTGGAGGAACTTCATGGAGAAGAAGCGGATACGTATTTTGTAGGTTTCTGGAATAACCGGGGAACCTGTAAAACAGAAGTGCTTGACTTTCTTTCGGATCTCCACGGCAAACGGGTTGCCTTGTTTGGAACCTGCGGGCTTTCCGGGAATAAAGAATATTTTAAACAGGTGGAAAAGCAGGTGGCTGTTTTTCTGCCTGATGATAATGAATATCTTGGCTGTTTTTTATGCGGAGGGAAGATGGCTCCCCAGATTTTAGAAAAGTACAGGCAAATGCAGGCGATTCACGACACTCCTCAGATCAGAGCCATGATATCCGCATATGAGGATGGGATGCTGCATCCCAACGAACAGGATTTTAAGGACGCGGAAGAATTTGTAAAATCGGTCCTTAAGGAGTAACAAAAGAAAAGGAGGAGTATTATGGGTTTGAAAGATGATAATTCACAAAAAAATCAGAAGAAACCGTTTATTTTTTATTATGTCATTGTTTTATTAGTCATGATATTGTTCAATGCATTGACGGTTCCCTGGATCCAGTCCAAAACCGTGACTGAGGTTCCTTACAGCACGTTTCTGGAGATGGTAGACCAGGGGAAAGTCCAGGCAGTTGCAAAGTCAGAAACAGAGATCCAGTTTAAATCCGATACCGGAAAGAAGGACTGGGAAGGCAAGCCTGTGTATGATGTATATAAGACCGGGCTGTGGCCGGATGATACACTTACCGAAAGACTGATAGCCCATGATGTTTCTTTTGAAAAGGCGATTGTAGTGCAGATGTCCCCCTTGCTTTCCTTTTTGCTTACCTGGATCATTCCCATTTTGATTTTTGTGTTCCTGGGGAATTTTCTATCCGGGCAGATACAAAAAAAGATGGGCGGCGGCAATGCCATGAGCTTTGGAAAATCCAATCCAAAAATATATGCGGAATCCGAGACAGGAAAAACATTCCGGGATGTGGCCGGCCAGGAGGAGGCAAAGGAAGCTTTAACGGAGATTGTGGATTTTCTTCATAACCCCCAGAAGTATGCGGATATCGGTGCATCCCTTCCCAAAGGTGCCCTGCTAGTAGGCCCTCCCGGAACCGGTAAGACACTTCTTGCCAGGGCGGTGGCTGGTGAAGCACATGTGCCGTTTTTCTCCATATCCGGTTCTGAATTCGTGGAAATGTTTGTTGGTATGGGTGCGGCAAAGGTCAGGGACTTATTTAAGCAGGCCACTGAAAAGGCCCCATGTATCGTATTCATCGATGAAATTGATACCATAGGCAAGAAACGTGACGGAGGCGGTTTTACCGGAAACGACGAACGGGAACAGACCTTAAACCAGCTCCTGGCTGAGATGGATGGATTTGACGGAAGAAAAGGCGTTGTCATATTGGCAGCCACCAACCGTCCGGATTCTCTTGATAAAGCTCTTTTAAGGCCGGGCCGGTTTGACCGCAGGATCCCTGTGGAGCTTCCTGATCTTAATGGCCGGGAGGCCATATTAAAGGTTCACGGCAAAAATGTAAAGCTGTCCGATGATGTGGATTTTCACGGAATAGCGCTTGCCACGGCCGGGTCCAGCGGTGCAGAGCTTGCCAATATTGTCAATGAGGCGGCGCTCCGGGCAGTCCGGTTGGGCAGAAAGACCGTAACTCAGAGAGACTTGGAGGAAAGCGTAGAGGTAGTAATCGCCGGATACCAGAAAAAGGACGCTTCTGTCAATTCCAGGGAAAGGAAGATCATTGCTTATCATGAGGTAGGGCATGCGCTTGTCGCTGCCTGCCAGAACCATTCGGCGCCTGTTCATAAGATCACCATTATCCCAAGAACTTCCGGCGCACTCGGCTATACCATGCAGGTGGATGAAGAAGAACGCCACCTGTTGACAAAGGAGGCCGCCTTAAGTAAGATCGCCACCTTTACCGGCGGAAGGGCAGCAGAAGAGCTGGTCTTTGATACTGTCACCAGCGGTGCTTCCAATGATATCGAGCAGGCTACCAGAATTGCCAGGGCCATGGTGACCCGTTACGGCATGAGCGATGAGTTTGATATGGTGGCCCTTGAGACCGTGACCAACCAGTATCTGGGCGGAGACACCACTCTTGCCTGTTCCCCTGAAACGGCAAAGCAGATCGATGATACCGTAATCAGAATCGTAAAGGAACAGCATCAGAAGGCCTTTCATATTCTTAAGGAACATGAGACAAAGCTGCATGAGATCGCAGAATATCTCCTGGAACGGGAAACCATAACAGGGGAAGAGTTTATGAGGATCGCTGGTTTTGATACTGCCGGAGCCCAGGAAAGTTAATCATAAGTTTGTAGTAGAGTGTTTGCCTGACCAGTCGGCAATGAATGAATTAATTGTAAAAATGTTACAAAAAAAATGAAAATACGTTTTACATTTTGGTAAATTATGGTATAATTCCCGTAAAGGTTGTAACTTACAGAGGGGGATTATGCAATGAAGGTACAGTTTTTGAGAAAATGGAAAAATCGTGATTTAAGTAGCAAAGGGTTGTCCTGGTTAAAGATGAAAGGGGCAGGGAAATATCAGCTTTCAACCAGGATTGCACTCATCGCAGGAATTATGCTGGTGGTCGTTTTTACGGCTTTGATCGGAGTTACCTCAAGAATGACAAAAAACGCCATGAAACAGTCCGCTTTCAGGGAGTTAAAGACTCTGGCATCTGAGAACGGTAAGGTGATCCAGCAGACGCTTGATGAGGCAAGGCAGGTATCAGACAATATTACGTATTATCTTGAGAATTCAGCGGCGAACCGAAAGGTTCTCCAGGGGCTGAGGATTAAGTCAGGCCCTTCAGCTGAGCCGCTGTATAAGAGCCAGGTATTTGGTAATATGACCCTGGACAGCTATGGTATGAGAATGGAGGATTATATGATGACGACCATCAAGTCCTCAGTTCTCTACTCCGAAGATATCGTAGGAGTCGGTATTCTGTTTGAGCAGTATGCCATGAGTTCTGCAGCCAGAAGCTATGGCCTGTACGCCGGCAAGGACGGGATGGTTAAGGACTGCGGGCTGTACGAGGATTATTCTTCCGCGGATTATTTTGTAAAGGTGATGGAAGAAAAGGCTCAGGTCATTACACTGCCATATAAATCCAATGGAATGATGATCATCACCATGGCGGTGCCTGTGATCGTAAACGACAGGGTGCTGTGCGTGGTTTCCATTGATGTGGATCTGGACCGCTTCAGCCAGATGAAAACGGCAGGTTCCTCCTACCCAAGTATGCAAACCTTCATATTAAATGAAACAGGAACTATTATTTCAGAAAGTACAGGCAGCGGTCTCGTGGGAACCAGTGTTTCTGATTTCGTGAACAGCGGGACGTGCAGAGAGAAGATAAATACCGGAATTGCCTCTGGCTCCGACTTTTATACCGTAGATCCAGGCAAAAAAGGAGATACCTACTATTTCTTTGAGCCAATTCAGTTAAATGGTTCCAGCTGGTATTCCGTTACAGCGGTGGAAGCGGGGGATATGAACCGGGAAGCAAACCGGATGTCTTCCATGTTGATCGTTATTTCCATCATGGCCATGATCGTTATTCTCTTTATCATTGCATTTATCATAAGAAGGCAGTTAAAACCGATCCATAAGATCGTCGCGGCTGCCGGGCAGATCGCGGAAGGGGATTTAAGCGTCATTATTGATGTGGAATCCAACGATGAGATCGGCCTTGTGGCAGCTTCCTTTGAACGAATGACAGTGAACTTAAAAGAGGTAATAGACCGAATCTCCTTTACGTTAAAGGAAGTGGCGGATAATCATTTGGACTTAGATGTGGAGCTGGGTCTTAAGGGAGACTTTTCCCAGCTTGAAAAAGCGGTAAAGCAGATCGTCATGAATTTAAATTCGGTAATGAATGAAGTCAACCAGGCAGCTGCCCAGGTAGCGGTAAGCTCCGGTCAGGTTGCAAGCGGTTCCCAGCTTTTAGCAAACGGTGCGGAGGAGCAGGAAAGAACCGTTGAAATGCTATCCGGTTCCATCAGCCAGGTTGCGGATAAAGTCAGACGTCTGGCAGAAAAAGCCGGAGATGTTTCCTTACAGGTTCAGATGACCGGTACAGAGGTGGTAAACTGCGACATGTCCATGCAGAACCTTTCCAGTGCCATGAATGAGATTCATGAATCCTCCGGTGAGATCGGAAAGATCATTAAGGTGATCGAAGATATTGCATTCCAGACCAATATCCTGGCATTAAATGCTGCAATAGAGGCTGCTAGGGCAGGAGAGTCTGGACGAGGATTCGCAGTGGTTGCCGGTGAAGTGCGGAATCTGGCTGCGAAAAGCTCAGAAGCAGCGAAGAATACCACAGCTTTAATCAAGGATTCCATAAATGCTGTGGAAAAGGGCAATGAGATATTGGATGAAACCGTTCAGTCCATGATGAAGGTCTTGGAGGATTCCGCTCTGGCAGTGGATTCCGTGGACACCATTTCAACCATAGCCTCTCAGGAAGCAAGAGCAGTAGAAGATGTGACCAAGGAACTTGGAAGGATCTCCTCTGTCGTTCAGAACAATGCCGCGGCTGCGGAAGAAAGTGCGGCTTCCAGTGAGGAACTATCCCAGCAGGCGCAGCTATTGCGTGAACTGGTAAAGAGCTTCCGCTTAAGAGAAGAATAAAAGATACATAATGGACCTCATACAGGATCGTGGAAACAGAGTTAAATGGAACAGATATTTAACTCTGTTTCTTTTTGTGCAGACATACAAAAATTATATAATGTTTGAAGAAAAGCAATTGTATATTTTTTGATAACATTGTATAATAGTATATAAATTCTAAATAATTACATACAATTTGAAAATTAACAATTAATATATAAAAATAAGTTAAAAAGCATTGACAAAAGAAGGCATGTACGTTATAATAAAGCCATAACAAAAGGAGTTTAAATAAAGAAAGTCAAATCTAAAAGAAGGAGGTACAGTCCACCAGAAAGAGCAGTCATGCTTCGTTTATATCATAAATGAAGCAAAAGGAAAACCAATCTGCCGATGTTAAAAGCCAATCTTTGAAGCAATGATAAGTCATTTATGAAAAAGAGAGAATTCATGAGAAGGAAAGACTGTATTAGATTCAAATGGTCCAACTTAAGAAATTTTAGGATACATAAGGAGGGAAACAGTGAAGTAAAAGCGGAAAGCCCATGAATCTGGTGTATAACAACGGAGAGCGGAAAAATTAACATAGATCATGCTGAAAAACATGTACCAAGTACAAGGAAACAGACATGAGAGAGAAACGAGGTATCAAGACCAATGGATGAAGTAATATAGAAACGGGTATCGATGGATGGAAGTTCTAAATCGGTATCCGTTTCTATCTGTTTTTTATTCAGGATATGTTTAAGAAAGGTGTTGATAATTTAGATATTAAAAAGGGAAACCTTTCTAAAAGTCTCCCTTAACTTACATATGCTGATATATGAATTAGATAAAATTTTTTGTATTGTTCTTCTTTATAAAATAATCTCTTAATTTTTGGACGTATTCTAAACGTTCTTCTGGCTTTGAGTTCTCTCTATCTGTCTTATATAAATTGTCACCCTTATATCTTGGAAATACATGAAGATGATAATGCCACACATCTTGATTTCCACAAGGTTCATTATGTTGTCTGGAAGATACTCCATCACATTTATACGTTTCTTTTAATGCAAGTGCGATTTCTTTTTCTAAATCATGTATTCTATAAGAAAATTCAGATGGCAAATCATATAAATTCTCTATATGTTTATTAGGAATTATAATGACATGACCTTTATTATTTTTCCACCAACCAGAAGAAATAAATGCAGTAACATAATCATCTTTGTATATTATATCGTTCTGTTTCGTATGTATATGTTCATTTTCTACTCCATCAACTATTAGGCAAAAAGGGCAAACATACCCTGAGGGTGCATGATTATACATATTTTTCCTCCAATATAATCTACATACTTATATAAAAGATTTCTTAAATAAATATATCAAACTTATGTTGAAATTTCAAATATATAACATAAGTTTATTTTAATCGTTGCCTTATGAAAAGATCCCTTCCAAATCAAAGGGCGGCGTGTATTCTTCTTTTGCGCTGCTTTTTTCCTGCATAAATCCCTGATCCAACCCAAGTCTGATGGCTTCATCCACCACTTTTCCGTATTCATAAGAAGTAATTCTCCGGTTGATTTCCGGAAAACTTTCGCTCCGGTAGAATGGGGTATACTGGCTCAAAAGGCTGATGTAATACATTCCTTCCGGAAGTTCATCCTTCATCCAGTGAAGAAGGCGGATAGAATCTTCCTTAGCGCCTGGAAGCACCATATGGCGTATGATGACCCCCTTTTTCATAAGGATCCCACCGGAATCAAACTGGGGAGCCCCGGTCTGGCGAATCATCTGTTTGACAGCCTTTGAAGCAGCATCAAAATAATCAACAGCTTTGCTGTAGCGTGAGGAAAGTTCAGAACTGAAATATTTTAAATCAGGAAGCCACACATCGATGTATGAGGACAGCTCCTTTATGATATCTTCTGATTCATATCCACCGGAGTTATAAACCACAGGAATAGAAAGCTTTGGTTTTATAAGATCCAGGGCCTTTAATACCGAGGGGAGATACTGGGTGGCTGTGACCAGATTAATGTTGTGGGCGCCTTCGTCCTGAAGCCTTAAGAAAATCTGGGCGAGTTCTTTACTCGTAATTTCCTTTCCGTAATTCTCCTGGCTGATGGCATAATTCTGACAAAAGCAGCAGCCCAGGGTACAGCCGGAAAAAAATATGGTACCGCTTCCCCGGCTTCCGCTGATGCATGGCTCCTCCCAGTGGTGGAGTGCGGCCCGGGCTGCTTTTATGGTATCGCCGCAGCCGCAGAAACCGGTACTCACATGGCGGTTTACCCTGCAGTTCCTGGGACAGAGGCTGCAGGATTCATAGATATGGTCAAGGTTCATTTATAAACTCCTAATATTGACAAAGTCACTTTTGTGCATTAATATATTAAACAAAATACGGAAAAATTGCAAGACAAAGATGATATATAAAGGAACGGTGCCAATGAGTAAAAAGAAAAAGCTTGCTGCTCTTTGCTATGCATTTCCCAGGACAATGCCGGTGATGGCCGGTTATCTGGTTTTAGGAGCAGCCTACGGGATACTTATGAATGTCAACGGGTATGGAATCTGGTGGGCTTTGCTCATCAGTGTATTTGTTTATGCAGGAAGCCTGCAGTACCTTGGAATCACATTTTTTGTAGCGGCAGTGAATCCATGGTACGCCTTTTTTATGTCCTTAATGCTCAATGCCAGACATTTATTTTACGGACTTTCCATGCTGGATAAATATAAGGATGCAGGGAGGCTAAAGCCCTATCTGATATTTTCTCTGACGGATGAAACATTTTCCGTTCTGTGTAATGAGGAGCCGCCTGAGGAACTACCAAAATGCTGGGTGTATTTTTTTGTATCGATCCTGGATCAGCTTTACTGGGTGACAGGAGCTGTGATCGGTGCATTAACCGGAACCATGATAACCTTTAGCACGGCAGGAATGGACTTTGCGCTGACGGCTCTTTTTGTGGTGATCTTTATCGACCAGTGGAAATCAGGAAAAGGACATCAGGCCGCATGTGTGGGCGTGTGTTCCTCTGTCCTTTGCGTGGCGGTCTTTGGCCAGAGTGTTTTCATTGTCCCGGCCATGATCCTCATTCTGATCATTATTACAGCAGGTTATTTCATGGAAAAGAAAAAGGAGGAACAGTCTTGAACGATAATATAGCAGTTTACAGCCTGATCGCAGGAGTCATGGTGCTTGCTACCGTGATCACCCGTTTTCTTCCCTTCCTTTTGTTTCCGGCAGGGAAAGAGACTCCCAAATATATTCTATATCTGGGGCGGACTCTTCCATATGCCACCATTGGGCTTTTGGTGGTCTACTGTTTAAGAGGGCTTCAATTCCTTTCTTATCCTCATGGGCTTCCAGAGCTTATCTCCATTGGCGTCATTACAGGGCTTCATTTGTGGAAGGGAAATTCCCTGTTAAGCATTGGTGCAGGAACGATTCTTTATATGGCACTCATTCAGGGTGTATTCCGCTAATGTAAAATGAGGCGGTATCAATACCCTTTTGGCAGAACGGCCTGCTCCCGGAATTCTTTGGGGGAAAGGCCGAATTCTTTTTTAAAGGCCCTGTAAAAGCTGGTATAGTCCGAAAAGCCGTACTGATGGTACAGCTCTCCAAAAGGGATGCCGGAGAGGATCCCGTTTTTACTGGCCTGCAGCCGTTTTTTCAGGATGTACTGGTGAAGGGAAATCCCCATGTTATCCTTAAATACATGGGAAATGTGATATTTGCTGGTATAAAAAAAGGATGCCAGATGGTCCAAGGAGAGATTTTCTCCCAAATGGTTGTTAATATAATCACAAAGGTTAAGATAAAGAACGTTTTCATAGGCAGCAGGTACCTGATGGAGCATATCATAAGTGATCCGGTTCAACAGGAGCATAAAGGAATGGATCTGCAGCTCTGAATTCAGCTTATGGAATGCCTTATTTCCGTGGATTTCTTCCAAAAGGTCCAGGAGACGACCCTGAATATTCTGAAATGTGACAAAATCCCTGCGGAAATGGTAATGTTTATTCTCTGATACATAACGAAAACTGTATGAAAAGTCTTCTGACCAGGTACACATGGTCTCATAATAGCTCCGGCTGATCCAAAGAACAATCCGCTGATAGGTATTTCCGGTGGAATGGAATATGGGGTGATGCTTTACCTCGGGAGGTATGAGTAAGTAATCCCCGTACTGCAAAGGATACTGTTTCCCTTCCACGTCATAAGTCACATCTCCATTTAAGAAAAAATACACTTCATAATAGGAATGGCTGTGGTCCACCACATGATTCAAGTCCAGATCTTTATAAAAAAATACTTCAAATTCCCCTGAATTCATATACTGCCGCTCATTAAAGCCGGTGGACAATTCTTTTCTCATTTGATAATCCCCTTTCCTGTTTTTCTCATGCCTTTATAATCGTATCGGAAGTAAAGAGCACTTTCGATCATCAGATGTACGGTTACAGTTGTATTATAGGCCATGACCGCAAGTTTTGCAATGTGAACGGCAAATAAATCCATGGTAATAAGGAGACATTTTGTTTATACTGAGTCCACAAGGTAGGAAAAGAAACTTATAATAGGATTGCTAAGGAGGTATTTTATGAAATTATCATTCAGATGGTACGGAGACGATGACAAGGTAACCTTACAAAACATCCGCCAGATACCAGGCATGTATTCCATTGTAACGGCAGTTTATGATGTTCCCGTTGGGGAAGTGTGGGGCAGAGAAAGCATTGTCCACTTAAAAGAGGAAACAGAAAAGGCAGGACTTGCCTTTGAAGTGATTGAGAGCATTCCGGTCCATGAGGATATTAAATTAGGAAAGCCGACCAGAGATAAGTATATTGCAAATTATTGCGAGAACATCAGGCGGGTATCGGAAGCAGGGATCAAGTGCATCTGCTATAACTTCATGCCTGTGTTTGACTGGACCAGGACCCAGCTGGATCATGTGCTGGAGGATGGCTCTACCTCTCTGGTTTATTATCAGGATCAGGTGGACAAGGTGAATCCTCTGGAAAGCGAAAGCGACTTAACCCTTCCCGGCTGGGATTCCAGCTACACAAGAGATGAGCTTAAGCAGATAGTAAGCGAGTACAATTCCATGTCAGAGGATGACCTTTGGGATAATTTAAAATATTTCTTAGAGGCGATCATTCCTGTTGCAGCGGAATGCAGCGTGAATATGGCGATCCATGAGGATGACCCATGCTGGAGCATCTTTGGACTTCCAAGAATCATTACCTGCGAGGAGAACTTAGACCGTTTCTTAAAGCTTGTAGATGATAAGCACAATGGAATCACCCTTTGTACCGGTTCCTTAGGCTGCTCCAATAAAAATGACGTAGTGAAGATGGCTGCCAAATATGCAGCAATGGGACGTATTCATTTTGTTCATGCAAGAAATGTGGCTGTTCTGGAAGATAACCAGGGCTTTGAAGAGCGTGCTCATTTATCATCATGCGGTTCCCTGGACATGTTTGCCATCTTAAAGGCTCTTCATGATAATGGCTTTGACGGTTATATGCGTCCGGACCACGGCCGTATGATCTGGGGCGAAACAGGCAGAGCCGGTTACGGACTTTATGACCGGGCACTTGGCGCAACCTATTTAAATGGTCTTTGGGAAGCGATTGAAAAAACGAGCAAATAGGAAAGAGGGAAATCATATGGCTTTAACATTTGGTACAGATTTAAGCGGTAAGGTAGCAGTTGTAACAGGAGCAGGCGGAGTATTATGCGGCATGTTCGCAAAGACTCTTGCAGAAGCAGGCGCAAAGGTTGCGGTTTTAGATTTAAACGAAAGTGCTGCAGAGGGTATTGCAGCTTCTATTAACGAGGCAGGCTATAAGGCTAAGGCTTACAAAGCAAACGTTCTGGAACGGGCAAGCCTTGAGGAAGTTCATGCAAAGGTTCTGGCAGAGCTTGGTCCCTGCGACATCCTGATTAACGGCGCAGGCGGTAATAACCCAAGAGCCAATACGGATAAGGAATATTTCGAGATGGGAGACATTGAGGCGGATACAAAGACCTTCTTTGATTTAGACCAGTCAGGCGTTGAATTCGTTTTCAACTTAAACTTCCTTGGAACCCTGCTTCCATGCCAGATTTTTGCGAAGGATATGATTGGCAGGGAAGGCTGCAGCATTTTGAATATTTCCTCCATGAATGCCTTTACCCCACTTACAAAAATTCCGGCATACAGCGGTGCAAAAGCTGCGATCAGCAACTTTACCCAGTGGCTTGCCGTTCATTTTTCCAAAGTCGGTATTCGTGTGAATGCAATCGCGCCGGGCTTTTTCGTTACAGCGCAGAATGAGAAGCTTCTTTTTAATGAAGATGGTTCTCCCACACCGAGAACCAACAAGATTCTGTCTGCAACTCCCATGGGACGTTTTGGAGAAGCGGAGGAATTAAATGGCGCCCTGCTATTCTTTTTGAATCATGCAGCAGCAGGTTTTATTACCGGCGTGGTTCTGCCTATTGATGGCGGATTCTCAGCTTATTCCGGCGTATAATCAGAATATTAAAAATATCAGCCTCTTCCATGGGATTGCAGTGAGCAGCACTCAGACCGGGAAGGGGCTGTTTTTTAATGGATTTTTCACAGAAGAAAATAGAAAATACACCCGGTTATAATTTCTTTTTAGAGAAAATTCGACAAAATTCGTTTCCATTTTCTGGAAGCGTTGACAAATGGTTACAAAATATTGTATAATGGATAAAACCATGAACAAAGTGTTATGGTTTACAATTACCAAAGACGAGACGAGGAGCATAAGGCAATGAAGACATCGGGGGAAAAGAAACGAAACCTGAAAGCATTACTTGGGACGAAGAAAGTGAAGCCGGAAAAAAACGGAAGTAAGAGTACATTCCTGAAATCATTGAAGATGAAGATGCTGGCATTCATTATCGCAATTATTTTGGGATTGGCTGTGACCAACATGGTGATCAGTATTACAGTCAGTTACAAAGGGATTACAGATGTTGTGAAAAATGATTTGGAATCAACGGGTAAACTTGTGAACAGTCTGGTAGTACAGAACTTAAATCAGATGAAACTAAGCATTGAGGCCAGCTCACAGGGTGGAAGCTTGAAATCCATAAATTCCAGGGTTGTGACGGAGTACCTTTCCAACCAGTGCAAGCTTTACGGATACAAAGAACTTGAAGTAATCAGTATGGATGGTACCGTTACCCGCAGTGCAAGCGGACAGAATATCGGTGAGAAATACGAAGTCACAGGTTATCTGGAAAAAGCCTTAAGTGGTGAGACCACCATTTCCACCACGGAATATGATAACAACAACGAACTTGTGATCCGCGTTGCGGCTCCTTATGAATATGGAGTTCTTTTAGGAACTTATAATGGCTCTGTTTTAAGCGATCTGATCAGTGACCTTCGGATTGGAGAAAGCGGCAATGCCTTCATTATTGATAATACAGGAACCATGATTGCCAATATATCACCGGATCTGGTTCATAACCGCCAGAACTTTATCGAGCTGGCAAAGTCCGATAAATCTTATGCTTCTGTAGGCCGTATGTTCCAGACCATGCTGGGTGGAAAATCGGGAACTGGCAATTACGAATACAATGGAGATAACCGTTTTTGCTTTTACAGCCCGGTAACAGGCAGTGACGGCTGGGCTTTGGGTGTGGCAGCATCGGTTAAGGAAACCACCGTTTCCATCTACTTAGTAGTTTTTGCAATGGGCGTGTTTGCTATTGTATCGATCGTAATCGGTTGTTTCCTGGCATTCTGGTTTGCAGGATCCATTGCAGGTCCGGTATCAGCCATTGCAGCAAGAATGAAGCTCTTTACAGAAGGAGATTTGTCCAGCGAAGTTCCGGTTGTAAAGCGCAGGGATGAGATCGGCCAGCTTGCCGATGAAATCACCAGTTCCGTACATAGTGTGAAATCCTATATCACTGAAATCGCAGCTGTATTGGAAAATATCGCTTCCGGAGATTTCAGCCGGTCCGTTGGGATGGAATTCCAGGGAGATTTTAAGGTGATACAGCAATCCATTGATATTGCGGAAGACTTACTTTCAAAAACCATGGATACCATCAGTATTTCTTCAGATGAAGTAGCAAAGGGCAGTTCTCAGGTATCTCAGGGAGCGCAGAATTTAAGCCAGGGTGCTGTGGAACAGGCAGCTTCTGTGGAAGAGTTATCTTCCTCAGTAAATGAGATATCCACCAGCCTTATGAGCACGGCAAAGGCTGTAGAAGATGTAAATAAGCAGGCAGGACGGGTTGGAGAAGCCATGGAAAGCGGCAATGCCCAGATGCATGAAATGATGCAGTCCATGGATCAGATCAATAAAAAGTCCAAGGAAATTGAGAAGGTCAATAAGCTTATCGAAGACATTGCCTTCCAGACAAACATTCTTGCGCTTAATGCCGCTGTAGAGGCAGCCAGGGCAGGTGAGGCCGGAAAAGGCTTTGCAGTTGTTGCAGATGAGGTCCGCAATCTGGCAGGCAAGAGTGCCAACGCAGCAAAGGACACCTCCAGTCTGGTTGCAGATACCATTGCAGCCGTTAATACGGGTACCGGTATTGCAGCATCTACAGGGGAAACTTTAAACGGTGTTCTTTCAGAAACCAAGAACATGGTTTCCGCCATTCGCAGATCCGCAGAGGAACTGAAAGAGCAAAGTGAAAAGGTTACTCAGGTAACTTACGGTATTGAGCAGATTTCTTCCGTAGTTCAGAATAACTCTGCTACTGCAGAGGAAAGTGCTGCTGCCAGCGAGGAACTTTCTGGTCAGGCGGAAGGCTTACGGGAATTGATGAGCAGATTCCGGCTTCGTTAAAATTTGCCGATGATATAAGAAAAAAAAGAAGGCATCTTAGGTAGTCCTGCATGAGACAGTATAAGAAAACCAGACTGTTTATGAATAATTGCCAAGTGAAATGTTAAAAACAAGCGTATCGATCTTAATAGGCGATACGCTTGTTTTTTTACTTGTCTCTTATAGGAAAGTTCGCAAATAGTCAAAAAAAGTGTATAAAAGTAATAAAATAATAAATAGCAGAAAAAAATGCGAAGGAAGGCTTCGCATAGTTTTTTGGTAGATTCAACATGAGCTGCATTAAATCAGCTCACTTGAAAGCCTTGAGACATTTTCATGATTGAGCTGCTTTTGCAGGATTTATAAAAAGCAATGTTATTCATTCAAATTCAATTACCAAAATATATTTATTGATTTTCCAATTTATCCAATTGAAATCTTGATTGTTCAACAATTTTAAGACCATTACCATTTTCTATCACGAATTTGAACTTTTTGATTGCTTCGGCAGCATTTCCAATCTCTTGTTCAAGACAGGCTTTGTTATATAAAGTACTTAGCGTTATCCGTTTGCTTATTTTTGTCTTATAAGAACTATAAAGATAATCCAGTTGTGCTAAGTAATATTTTGCAGTTTCCGTATTTTTGTTAAGCTTGAAATTATATTCTAATATAGATGCTTCAACGGCATATTTCATATTTGCTGTAATAGTTTTCCCGCCGAAATCCTTCATATAATTTTCATATTCAAATGTTGCTTTTTCCATTTCATCAGTATTTATGTATTGAGCAAAACATGCCAAATGATATGCCAATCGAAATATTTCACTATTTTTCACATCTAAATCTATTGCCTGTAACACTTTGTTAGAATCGTCATATTGCCCTGCTGTTATAAATCCTACTGCAATATTTAAGTTACATGAATTTTGAAAAGCTATTCTCTTTGATAAAAGCTTGTACTTTTCACAAGCTTCAATGAATTTCAAAGGATCACATTTTTCCTCTAGGATATTTGTCAGGGCCTTATTTTTCCCTCTCCACCACAAAAAATATCCTCCCAAGAGAGTGATAAATGCCGTAATAAAAGTTATTGCAGGATTAAATTCTAATAATTGCATAGGAACAATAACTATAATTGCCCCTAAGAAAAATGCTGTCCATAGTTTCCAGCTCAAATGAGCAACCCCCTTTCACGCCTGGTACTATACACTTTCTTTATCTTGAAATGACTGTCTGCCATCATTTATATTCCATATTTTCCTAAGCATTATTGTACCATGCTGTGAGTAATTATTTCAAGTAAATTGTATTGGCTTTAGAATCACTTCGCTAAACTACTGAATTTCTTGAAAATGAAAAAACTGAATGAAATATTTAAATTTCATCCAGCCTTGTCGATTTTTGCTCCATTTTTATAAAAACGTGGTATATTTGTAAAAAATTATTTTCCGGCATAGCTTTTACACTGCGCCATATTTCCAAACAGATACTGTCTTATGACGGACGGCCTTATGGGCCTTCTTATTTCTTGGCTCATTTCCTCATTCTTTATCTACATTCTTTGCACGGGGCATGTAGGGATAAAGATCTTCATATGCTTCCAGTTCAGCTTCCGACTGCGGAGCCGCGGGAATAAGTCCCGTACAGTCCATGGTGGAACAAGTCTGAATATCGATATCATAATTATTCTTAGAAGTTGTTGATTCCGTCTTTCCTTTTTTCGTTTCTTTTTTTTCTGTTTTCATATCATTTTCTCCTTTCGGCAGTCTTAAAGATACTGTTTCTTTTAGTTTGAGGAAAAACAGCGTAATTATTCGTTGCCTGTGTGATCTCTTTTTTGCGTTATAAATTTTATTGAAAATCGTTATATAAGATGCCGGACAGCATTGTCCAAGAGAAATGATTGATTACAGGGGGGAACTGGAAATGAGGATTGCCATTTTTACAAATGAAGAACAGACGCCAGGATTAAAAAAGGCCTGTCCCTGCAGGCAGAACAACCGCTTGCAGATTGATTATTTTTCTATAAAGGAAGGACGTCTTTCCACGTTGGAACGTGCCTTGTATGATATGATCGTAATTAGTCCAAAAGGGAATATAACCTTATACCAGGCAAAATATTCTGTCATGTTTAACGGTCAGTACTGCATTCTGGATATCACGGATATTCTTTATCTGGAATCCTATTACCGAAAAACCAGCGTGGTGGCAGGCAGCGGCAGGATGCGGATCCGGGCTAGGCTTGATGAAGAGGAAGAAAAGCTTCCAAAAGACCGGTTTGTCAGAATCAACAGGCATAACATCATCAATATGAATTTTATAAGGAGTGTAAAAGGAGAAGCAGTTGAAATGCAGAACGGAGAGGTTCTGTATGTAAATGGCGGGAGAAGAAAGATGTTTGAAAAGAGTTACAGGGACTTCCTGAAAGATCATTGTATGATTTTTTAAAGATATTAAAAAACGCAATAATTAGGTTAAAAAGTGCAAACCGTCTTGCCTTGGGTAAGAGACCATGATATTGTATGTTTCATTAATCGGCAGTTCACATCTAAACTCATTTCTATCATCTGTAAAATCAGGGCAGGCAGCGACAATCAGCCGATATCGCTGCCTGACTTTTTATGGTTAAAGAACCCCTATGGAAAGGCCATAGCTTTTTGTATTTCCAGGACTTAAGGTCTGCACATGGTTCTTATGGATGAATTCGTCATCTTCCGTTGCATAGATTGCAGAACCATTCCATGGCTCTACACAGACGAAGGGCGCTTTCCCAGGAAATGGCGTCCAGAAAGCTACGGTTTCAAAGCCTGGATAGGAAACTTCCACACCCCGGCCGGTATTTCTGTTTACAATTGAAACTTTTCTGGACTGTAAATCATCAAAATAGATGGCATCATCTTTAAATAATTCACGGGTAAAAGAAAGGGAGCGGCTTCCATTTAACTGATCGATCCGGTTTTCAGGATTAAATTCCAGATGCTCGGAATCATATACCATGCTGGATATGGTTTCCTCTTTTTCAAACACCAGATCATAATCCTCAAATACGGCGTTATCCTCCATAGGGCAGTTAAAGCCAGGATGAGCGCCCAGACAGTAGTGTATGGTCCGGTCATCGGTGTTTGTCACCCGGTATTCCATAAATATGGTACCGTCTGTGAGAGTATAGACAAGACTTAAACGGAAGGAATAGGGATAAATCTTCTTTGTTTCTTCTGTATCCCGGATTTCAAAGGTCACGGAAGTGCTTGTCTGGTCAGCGGCGGAAAAATCCATTTCACGGCAGAAACCGTGCTTAGGGATTTCCCATGTCTGGCCTTCCAGAATGGTCCGGTCGTTGCGGCAGTTTCCCACAATGGGAAAAAGAAGAGGAGAGCATTTGCTCCAGAACTGGGGATCTCTCTGCCATATGTATTCTGTTCCGGCAGAATCTTTGAATGAAATGAGCTGGGCACCGATGGAATCGATGACAGCAGTTGCTTTTGAATCGTGAAGTGTAACCAGCATTTTAATTTACCTCATTTCTTTGTTCGGTTGTTTTATCCTTAATTAGCCAGGCTTGCTTTACGATAAGTATACTAAATAAAAAAGGAAACTTCTATGGGTTTGTGAAAAAAACATAAGAGAAAAAGAGGTTATTAACTGAAACGTTTAATATTTTCTCCTGTCCTATTGACAATTACATAAAAATCTGAGTTAATTAAATCAAAAGGTTCTGGAGGCAGGCGATGGCAAGCATATTGCGCGCTATGAGTTTTTCTGGGAGAATTGAGTGCGAAATGCTTATATACCTTAATTATATATTAACCCTGGCTTTCTACGTATTGTTTTAACGGTATTTGACTGGAAGAATTATATGAGATAATAAAAGGAAAAATCAGCATTTTACAGGCATTTTGTCAGCCTGGGGAGTGCTGGTTTTTTCCATCCTTTCATTAATTTGTAAGAACTGGTAAGGGTTTTGTCAGAACTTGTCCGAAAGCTTTAGGGAAATATAAGGAATTATTCCTATTTTTAGTGGAACTCTATGATACAATTTAATCAGAATTATAACATATCATATAACGAGAACCCCTTCTGGGGATACCTGTATGCCTAGAAAACATGGGCGAAAAAGAGGAAACACCCTGCAGGGATACCTGTATGCCCAGAAAGCATGGGCGAAAAAGTGAAACACCCTGCGGATATACCTGTATGCCCAATAAGCATGGGCGAAAAAGTGAAACACCCTGCGGGTATACCTGTATGCCCAATAAGCATGGGCGAAAAAGTGAAAGGAGACAGTGAATCTATGAGAATTGGAACATTTATAAGAAGAATTTTATTTTTACTGATGACGGTATGTCTTCTGGCCGGATTCACTGTGGCATATAAAGGATATGAGATATACCGGGAGGCTCTTTTGGAAACCGGACTTCAGGACCGGGTGGAGGCGATTCGGGATAAGGAAGGGTATACGGAATACGAAAACCTGCCCCAGATTTATGTAAATGCGGTCATATCCGTTGAGGATCACCGTTTTTACCGCCATAACGGGATCGACTTTATTGCCATAGCCAGGGCCGCTGTAAACGATATCAGAGCCGGGCGGTTTGTGGAAGGCGGAAGCACCATAACCCAGCAGCTTGCTAAGAACTTATATTTTGACCAGGAAAAGGAGATCGCCAGAAAGGCGGCTGAAGTGTTCATGGCCTATGATATTGAGAGAAATTATACCAAGGATGAAATTTTTGAACTGTATGTAAACTGCATTTATTTTGGAGACGGATATTACAGCGTGGGCGCTGCCAGCGAGGGCTACTTTAAAAAAGGGCCGGAGGAAATGACGGAGTATGAGAGTACTCTCTTAGCCGGTGTTCCCAATGCCCCTTCCAAATACGCTCCGTCGAAAAATCCTGTTCTGGCGGAGAAAAGGCAGATGAAGGTTCTTCAAAGAATGGAGAAGTGCGGATATTTTTCAGCGCAAGAGGCGGAGACCGTGGCGGAGCAGATGGTGGCCATTCGATGATTTTTGCTTGATGAATGGAAGGGCAGAGAGTATAATGGAGGTGTTACATATACTTTTTTCACGTACAAAAGAATGGAGGAATCTATGTCCATCAGACAGTTTACAGGCAGACGTTTAAACGAATATGCAGAGAATTACGTTGTATTTGATTTGGAAACAACAGGCATCAGTGCTAAAGAAGATTCCATTATAGAGATCTCTGCGATCAAAGTAAAGGGGCATGAGCCTGCTGCCGAGTTTAATACACTGGTTAATCCTGGAACCCATATTCCGGCCGGTGCTACCAATGTTAATGGAATTACAGATGATATGGTAAGGGAGGCGCCTGGACTAAAGGAGGTTTTACCGGAGTTTCTTTCCTTTATTGAAGGGGAAATTCTGGTAGGGCATAATATTCAGTCCTTTGACTTGCTTTTCCTGTACAGGGCTGCAGAGGAGCTTTTGGGAAGAGAGGTGGCAAATGATTACGTTGACACCCTTTTTATGGCAAAAGCCTGCTTACCCCAGTTAAACCGCTACCGCCTGACGGATATTTCGGCGTATTTCCATATTGATACAGATGGAGCCCACCGGGCACTTAATGATTGTGTCATGAACCAGAGATGCTATGAGCATATGGGGAAGCTGAATCATAAAGAAGAGGCTGAGATCTGCCCCCAATGCGGCGGAGTGCTTAGGCGCCGCAGCGGAAAATTCGGGGAATTTTATGGCTGTACTAATTTTCCGCAGTGCCGTTTTACCAGGAATGTTTAAACAGCTGGTTCGAAGTATTATTTCTGCAAACAATGAGCCGGGCGCAGGAATGCAGGCATCCGAAGGATGCATAGACTTATCACATAATGGAAGAAAGGGGAAACGGTATGGAAGATAAAAATCTATATAATAAGATCATGCTGATTGCACTTTGTCTGATCATGGTTTTGCTTTGTGCCGGTATGTACAGCTGGTTCCATGGAGGGAGTACAGCGCCGGAAATGGAAGTGCCCCGGGAAAAGGTCCAGGTCCTTCAATTTGAATTCCGGGAGCCGGTAAGGCTTCCGGAGTCTGTCATTTCGGAGGAAGACGGAATATGCAGTTTTTAATCGAAAGGGCAGTCCCAGCGGATTATCAGGCCTTTGCTGACGTGATACAATCGGTGTGGAAGCAAATCCGGCATAAGGACTGGTTTGTTGCCGATGATTCGGAATACACCTGCCATGTGCTCAAAGAGGGAAATGGAATCGGTTTTAAGGCTTTTGAAACAGATTCCGGGGCCCTGGCAGGTGTTTTTCTTGCTGCTTTGCCGGGAAGCGGGGCAGAAAATCTTGGCCGGGACATCGGTCTTCCCGAAATGGAACTGGGAAAAGTCGCCCATATGGAGTCGATCGCCATTCTTCCTGAATACCGGGGGAACGGCCTTCAGTATTCCATGATGAAGACCGCTGAGGAAGAGCTTAGAAAACAGGGCTATCGGTATCTGATGTGTACGGTTCATCCGGAAAACAGATACAGCAAAAACAACATAATCAAACAGGGTTACGAGGTTGTCCTGACCAAAGAAAAGTACGGCGGATATGCAAGAGATATCTTATTAAAGAAACTTTTCTAAAATAACGGAGTTTTGCAAACGTTTGCTTAAAAAATCGTTGACGTTTGGGTGATTTTTACGTATACTTTTCCTAAGGGCGACAGAAGTCACCAACGGATAGAATACATAAAAGAAACAATATTTAAAAACAGATACCAGGAAGGTATGGGTATCCCCAAGGGATACGTATGGCTGTTTCTGGTATCTGTTTTTTTGCAGAAATACCGGATCGATGAGAACACTTATGGAGGAGAAAAACGATGAGAAAGTATAGATGGGGGATTGCTGCGGCTTTGGTACTGTCTGCAATGGCTATGAACGGCTGCGGAAAGGCCGGCGGGACACAGGCACAGACAGTTTTAGAGTCAGCCGATGCAGACGATACCGGGAAAAACGACAGAGTCGTTGTGGTAATGGGTGTCAGTTCAGAGCCAGAATCAGGATTTGATCCGGCTTATGGCTGGGGAGCCGGGGAACACGTCCATGAACCTTTGATACAAAGTACGCTTACGGTCACTGATAAGGATTTAAACATTGGCTATGATCTGGCAACGGACTTAAAGGTCAGCAGCGACGGCATGACCTGGACCGTAAAGATCCGGGATGACGTGTTCTTTA
>POVV01000617.1_pt1 | contig 20852 bp, 20 predicted proteins | sample 1560271 | NCBI WGS metagenome assembly POVV01 (sample SAMN08337232, study PRJNA429181) | Bioreactor metagenome, whole genome shotgun sequencing project. | biome: cows' rumen and soil; feature: anaerobic; isolation source: anaerobic chemostat enrichment culture, galacturonate as sole carbon... | reverse complement strand
AAAGGACTACTGGCCAGAGCTTTGCAGCATGAAATCGATCATCTGGATGGCGTTCTGTTTATTGAGCGATCACACACCTTGTATAAGGAGAGCAAATAATGTCACGTGTTGTTTTTATGGGTACCCCTGATTTTGCCGTGCCATGCTTAGATGTGCTTATACAAGCAGGACACGACGTTATCGCAGTTGTTACCCAGCCAGATCGGCCAAGAGGGCGGGGGAAACGGTTGTGTCCTTCACCGGTTAAGCAAACTGCGCTTGACAATCATTTAACGGTTCTACAGCCGGGTAAAGTGAAAGACCCGGCTTTTCTTGAAGAGATAACTAAAATGGCTCCTGACATCATTGTTGTCGTTGCTTATGGCCAGCTTCTGCCAAAAAGCCTGCTTGAGCTGCCTAAACTGGGCTGTATCAATGTTCATGCGTCACTACTGCCCAAATATCGCGGCGCTGCCCCGATTCATTGGGCAATCATCAATAACGAGCAGCAGACCGGTGTTACTACCATGTATATGGATGTCGGCATGGATACCGGCGATATGATATTAAAGTTGGAAACAAAGATTGGCCCTAACGATACCACCGGCATGCTTCATGACAAGCTCATGATCGATGGGGCAAGGCTGCTGCGGGAAACACTAAACTTAATTGAAGCCGGACAAGCTCCCCGTATTCCACAAGATCATGCCGCAGCTACATATGCTCCGCTTTTGACCAGAGAAATCGAACGAATTGACTGGAGACTGCCTGCACAAGACATTCATAACCGAATTCGTGGACTGAGTCCCTGGCCAGGCGCTTATTGCCTGCATAAAGAAAAATCTCTTAAACTATGTACATCAAGGGTGGCCGATATAGCCGCATTATCCGGCGTGAATCAACAGCCTGGGCGAATTCATTCCCTAACAGCTGATGGTGTTATCGTGACAGCAGGAGTAGGCGCTGTTGAGTTGCTGGAATTGCAGCCTGAATGCCGTCAGCGCATGAATGCCCGTGATTGTGCAAGTGGTTATTGTTTACTTGTTGATGAATTCCTGACTTAGAGGTGATATATTATGTTCGGCACAGTTACCAGACCGAAAAAACGGCTTTTTCTGGCATTAATTCTCGCCAGCCTTTTACTCTCAGGACTATCGATATACGGGATATGGCGGGTTAGTTTTCCCGGCTTATCCAATATCAGCGCCTATTTGCCCCTGCTGCTTGGTGTAGTTCTTGCTTCGGTCATCATCGCCATTGCCATAGGGGTTGTCGGTATAATCCTGGCCATTTTAGGGCTGCCCACGCCCGCCTTTTTCCAGGGACTCGCCTGGTCTGCGATAAACCTGTTATTTCCCATCGCTATCGCTCTGGGAAAACTATTTGACATTGAGAAGGAACGTGTTGAGCGCTCTTTCATTGAGGTCAGCAATCATCTGGTCAAACGTAAGGGGATCAGAGTCAAACCAGAGCAGTTGCTGGTCCTGTCACCGCATTGTATTCAGTTGGATACCTGCCCTCATAAAATCACAAGGAATGTTAATAATTGCCAGAAATGTGGTGCTTGTCCGGTAGGCGCTTTACTCCAATTAACAGAGGAAAAGGGTGTTCACCTGGCGATTGTCACCGGCGGGACTCTGGCAAGACAAGTGGTTAAACGCCTCCGGCCAAAAGCGGTGCTTGCCATCGCTTGTGAGCGGGACTTAACGAGCGGCATTCAGGATACGTTTCCGCTGCCGGTTGTCGGCGTTTTAAACGAACGGCCCCACGGTCCTTGCTGTAACACACTGGTCAATATTGACAAAGTATCGGAAGCGATCGATAATTTTCTTGATACATCAAAAAAGAAGTAGGAGTTTCTATGGACATACGGCAACTCGCACTGCAAATCATTCATGATGTCGATGTTAAACAAGCCTATGCGAATATTGCACTGGCTAATATGATAAATCGTAACACTTTGTCTGACCAAGACCGCAGATTTCTGACTGAATTGGTTTACGGGACAGTGAAAGCATGGGGGACTATTGATTGGATTATGTCCCGCTATGTTGATCGTCCGCCTGCGAAAATTGCACCAATGATTCGCAATATCTTGCGCTTGGGTTTGTATCAGCTGTTTTTCTTAACGAAAGTACCCGCTTCAGCCGCTTGCAATCAGTCGGTTGAACTGGCAAAAAAATATGGTCATGCCGGAACGGTAAAGTTTGTCAATGCGGTATTGCGCAACGCAGCCCGTCAGCCGGAAAAAGCAAAGTATCCTGAAAAAACGGAAGATATTGTCCGGCATTTAGCGCTGACATATTTTCATCCTGAATGGCTTGTCAAGCGCTGGCTTAACCGCTTTCAGCCGGAAACGGTTGAAGCCCTGTTGCAAGAAAATAATAAAACACCTCAGCTATCATTGCGAACAAATGCACTGAAAATCACACGGGAAGCGTTGTTAACACGACTTTCTGAAGAAGGAGCCGGTTGTGTAGCCAGCGACTGGACTCCGGAAGGTATTGTCTGCCATTCATTCCCTGCGTTGGGTTCATTGCCATCGCTGAAAGAAGGCTTATTTCAGGTTCAAGACGAAAGCTCCATGCTGGTAGCCCATGTTGTGGATCCCCAGCCGGGAGAATTCATCATTGATGCCTGTGGTGCGCCTGGCGGAAAAAGCACTCATCTTGCCGCTCTGATGAAAAATACCGGACGCCTGTTGTCAGTTGATTTATTTGAGCATAAATTAGCAATAACAAGGTCAAACGCCCAACGTTTAGGCATAACGTGTCTGGAAACATTACAAGCTGATGCAGCCACCCTGTCAGAGCGCTTTCCCGGCCAGGCGGACCGTGTCCTGGTCGATGCGCCCTGCTCCGGGCTTGGCGTTTTACGACGCAAGCCGGATTCGCGCTGGCGTAAAACCGAATCGCAGCTGCAAGACCTGCCTAAACTGCAATTGGCGATTCTCTCTGGTGCCGCTTCCTGTCTAAAACCGGGGGGAATCCTGGTATACAGTACATGTACAACCGAACCGGAAGAAAATGAAATGGTTATCCGGAAATTTTTATCAACCAGACCGGATTTCTCACTTGAATCGGCAGGAAAGCGATTGCCTTTCCCGCGGCAGGAGGATTTCGTCCAGTTGTGGCCACATCTTGATTTTGTTGACGGATTTTTTATTGCCAGGTTAGTAAAAATGAAAGGGTGAGCGGGGAGATTGAAGACTAGGCTATATGGTTTGTTTGTCGAGGAAATTGCCCCCCTGTTACATCCATTTGGTTTTGAAAAATATCGTGCAGCACAGATTGCAGATTGGATGTATCGCCGTGGCGTACTGCAGTTTGATGCAATGACTAATTTGCCCAAACAGCAGCGCGAAATACTGAATGAACATTTTTCTATTGATCAGCTGCGCATTGTCGAACAGCAGCAGTCAAATGATCATCAAACAGAGAAATTCCTGTTCAGGCTTGCTGACGGCCACACCATTGAGACCGTTCTCATGCGCCAGCCTTATGGTAATAGTGTATGTATTTCCACGCAAGTCGGCTGTGCCATGGGTTGTACTTTTTGCGCTTCCACCTTAGACGGCATGATTCGTAATTTAGACTGCGGCGAGATTCTTTCCCAAATTGCATCGATCAATAACCTGCTATCAGCCGAAAATCAAAAGGTTGATTCGGTGGTTATCATGGGAATGGGAGAGCCGCTTGCGAATTATGACCAAGTACTGCGATTCATCCGGCTTTGCCGGCAATCCTATTGTTACGGGCTGAGTTACCGTAACTTCACGATATCAACCTCCGGTATCGTTCCCGGTATCATCAAACTGGCCGCTGAGAAGATTCCTGTCACCTTGGCAATCTCGCTGCATGCGGCAGATAACGAATTGCGCTCTCAATTGATGCCTGTTAACCGCCACTATCCGCTTTCCGAGGTAATACAGGCTGCCGATTATTACGCCCAACAGACCGGCCGCCGTGTCACTTATGAATACATTTTAATTGCCGGATTAAATGATGGCAAAGCGCATGCGCTTGCATTGGCTAAGTTATTGCATGGACGTCTGGCTCATGTCAACTTGATTCCGATAAATCCTGTGCCTGAAAAGGGATTTACCCGTCCCAATCAGCAGACGATCACTCAGTTTGAAATGACCTTGCGTCAGCAGCAAATCAGTGTTACAGTAAGGCGGGAAATGGGTACAGAAATAGCGGCTGCCTGCGGTCAGCTTAGACAAAGAACAACTGACAGATCCTAGCGCTTTGACTCTGTCAGTTAAATTTCATATAATGAAAGCAGACTATAAAACAGGATTATAATGAAATGATAGATACTGGAGTGTTTCATTTGAAGTTTGTGCGTTCACTGGAGAATTTTATCGGCAATCAACTGGAAGGCTTTTTTAATAAAAAATTTTCCAGCGGGGTTCAGCCAGTTGAACTAGCAAAGCAAATTCGCCGCCAGATCGAAAGTGAAAAGGCGGTAGGAGTTGCTCATGTTTATATACCTGATCGTTATGAAGTGTCCTTGACAGAGCATGACTTTGACAAGCTGGCGCCATCTTTTGCTTTGATTACTGCCGAATTGCGCACGTATATACAGGAATACGCAAAGAAAAATGGCTATTTTCTCTCAGGCAAGCCTGTTGTTGAAATGAACAGAGATAAAACCTTGAAGCGTGGCGCATTTCGCATCCTTACGGCTTTCTCGGAATTGCAGCCGCAAGAATCGGAGCTGAACGATCCCCCGCAAGCGGATGATTTTTCGGGAACTCAAGTATTTGATAAGCCTGTATACGCGGAGCCTTCCTTACGCCAGGTTCCGCTGGATGCGTCCTTGACCGTTATTGAAGGCAATGATGCGGGATTAGCCGTGGATATAGGAACTAAACGGACTAACCTGGGACGCCGGGATAGCAACGAATTACCGCTAAGTGATGTGAATATCTCCCGTCTCCATGCATATATCGTGTTTGAACACGGGTCACATGTTGTCTACGATGCCAAGAGTCTCAATGGTACATATGTCAATCAGCATCGCGTATCGCGCAAGCCACTGCAAAGCGGGGATCGAATCAAACTGGGCAACACGGTTATTCTTTATGAGGTGAAATAGTATGCTGAACAAACTACTAGCCTCAAATCTACTGATGATCATTTTGCAGTATGGCATGTTATTGCTCATGTGTTTTTTCCTGTACCGAGTGATACATTTAACTTATCTGGACTTTTTCCGTTCAAAGAAACCCATGCCAGAGGAAAAGCTGCCCGGAAAGCTGAAAGTGGTTAGCCGCGGCTTCCTGGCAAGTGATCAAACCGAGTTTTTATTGCCAGAGACCATCAATATTGGCCGCAGTGAAATCAATGATATCGTGATCAACGAAACAACCGTTTCTTTTGAGCATGCTTGTATAACCTATTATCATGGAAAATATGTATTGTCAGATCTTAAGAGTACTAATGGCACTCTCCATAATCACATACGGTTACAGGACGATACGCCCTTAAGCCGGGGAGATGAAATTACGATTGGCAGTACGATTTTTCAGTTTGAGGAGTGAAGAAGATTGCTGGTTGCCGCTACATCGCACATCGGGTTAGTCAGGCCCGTCAATGAGGATAACTATGCTGTTCTCGGCCCTGAACTGTTTGTCGTCGCTGACGGGATGGGAGGGCATGTTGCCGGTGAAGTTGCCAGTAAGCTGGCAATTGATACATTTATTACTACCATCGACCTTGCTTCACCGGTTGAGAATCTGTTTGCCGTATTGGAACAGGGAATCAGCGAGGCAAATCGTGTAGTTTTCTGTGAGTCTCAATCAGATTTGCGCTATGCCGGTATGGGAACGACATTAACATCTGCCTGGGTCAAAGGCAACACTGTCTATTGCGGTCATGTAGGCGATAGCCGGCTGTATCTGTTTCGTGATGGAAAACTGGTTCAACAAACCCAGGATCACTCGTTGGTTTGGGAGTTGGCACGAGCGGGCACGATCACGTTAGAAGAAACACGAACCCATCCGCAGCGCAATATTTTAACCCGGGCAGTTGGTGCTGGCGAAGCTGTTCAAATTGATTTTGAACAGCTTGACTGGCTTGAAGGCGATATTTTAATGCTGTGCACAGATGGATTGACAAATATGCTTGACGATCAGCAGATATCCACTATCCTGGCAGAAACCAATAGTTTGGATATGCGGCTGGCAAAATTGATTGAATCGGCCAACAATGCAGGCGGTTTTGACAATATTACTGTCATACTGTTGCAGAATGAGGCGATGGCATGAATCGCCCCCTGTATGGTTTAACGGGTATTACCGGCTTATTTTTAACGTCAGGAATCGCCATCGTCGGCCTGTCGCGTGATAGCCTTGCTGTTTCGCCGTTGCTTGCGGCTGCAGCGTTAACTTGTTTCTGGTTGATAACACAATTTCTGCTTCATAAATATGCGCCAGCAATTGATAATCTGTTGCTGCCAATTGTTTATTTTCTCACTGCCATTGGCCTTGTATTTATCTTTCGTCTTAAATTCCCGTTGTTTTATGCCCAGCTTATCTGGTCGATTATTGGGACTTGTACTTTTGGCATAGTCGTATTTAAGCGACAGAGTATCTATCGCTTAAATACATATAAATACACTATCGGGTCATTAGGCATTGTACTGCTCTTGGCAACCCTGGTGTTTGGGGTTGATATTGGCGGCAATAAGAATTGGATTGCAGTTGGCACGTTTAGAGCTCAACCATCAGAATTCGCCAAACTTTGTATCATTCTTTTCATCAGCGGCTACTTAAGCAGCCGCCGGCTGGAGTTAGCGCAAGCAGTGACAAAAATCGGGCCGGTATTATTGCCGCATTTCCGCTTTCTGGCTCCTTTATTAGTGGTATGGGGACTAGCCATGCTGATGCTGGTAATCCAACGTGATTTAGGAGCAGCGCTGTTGTATTTCGGCGCGCCCCTTACTCTCACTTGTATGGCAAGCGGGCGCTGGGGAATCGCGCTAATCGGGTCCTTACTGTTTGCCATCGGGTCGTCAGTCGCTTATGCGCTGTTTCCGCATGTCGGCACCCGTATTACGATATGGCTTACACCCTGGGCTGATCCAACCGGGAAGGCCTATCAACTGCTCCAATCACTGTTTGCATTGGGATCAGGCGGCGTATTCGGTTCAGGCTTTGCGGTTGGGCATCCTGAATTAATTCCTGAGGTTCATACAGATTTCATTTTTTCAGCCATCGGGGAAGAGCTCGGGTTCATTGGCATTGCCTGTATCTTACTGCTGTATATGCTGTTGCTGTACCGCGGTTTTCGAATTGCCATTCATAATCGAACGAGTTTTGGCGGATTAACCAGTGCCGGACTGACGCTTTTACTCGGTCTGCAAATCTTTGTCATCGTGGCCGGAACAACTAATCTGCTGCCGATGACAGGGATCACACTTCCCTTTATTAGCTATGGCGGCAGTTCATTGCTTTCCAGTTTTGTATTGATGGGAGTGCTTGCCGCTTTCTCCGGTGAGGTCGTCTTATGAACGAGCAGCTCAGACGGCAGATTCGGCTTGTTGCGATGGCGATATTTAGCTTACTGATCCTTTTATTTGTCTATATTGCTTATATTCAAATTGTTAATCATGATTTCTGGCTTACTCACACGCTAAATAAACGGACTCAACTTACCGCCCTCAGTATAGAGCGGGGAAAGATCGTTGACCGGAAGGGGGAAATACTGGCTCAAAGCAAACTTAGCCCTACCCGTGACTATGTAAGAGAATATCCTTATAATGCCAGCTTCGCACCGCTAATTGGCTATGACAGCATAATATACGGCAGGGCAGGGATTGAAGCCGCGTATCACGCTGATTTGGCTGGCTATCGCCACTCGGGGCGGCAGCTCGGCCCCATCTCACGCTTATTCAGCCCCAAGAGCGGCAATTCATTATCCCTGACCGTTGATGCCAAGTTACAGCAGCAAGCGTATACTCTGCTTGGCAACCATCGTGGCGCTGTCATTGTACTGAATGTAAAGACCGGGGCCATCCTTGTCTGTGCAAGCAAACCCGGATTTGACCCTAATGCGATTGATAAAGAATGGACTACGATTTCCACAGCCAGCAGCAGTCCTCTCATAAACCGGGCTATCCAAGGTTTATATCCGCCCGGCTCTACTGTCAAAGTCATCATTGCCGATGCCGCCTTGCAAAAACGCATAACAACCAACAGGCAATTTAGTTGTGAAGGGCAGCTCAAAATTCCCCCGGACTATGTGCTGCACGAATCCGGACATGTCGCTCATGGTAAAATCAATCTCGAACAGGCTCTGGCCGTATCGTGCAACGTTACATTCGGCAGTTTGGCACTGGAGTTAGGAAGGAATCAAATGGCTTCTGTTTACGAACGTTTTGGCTTTTCAAAAATAATGCAGGAACTGGGAGAGCAACCAAGTCGATTGCCAAACTTCAGTCAGTTAGGCAATGGAGACTTAGCCCAAACTGGTATCGGCCAAAGCAGCCTGTTGACTACACCGCTGAAAATGGCCACAGTCGCCGCTGCCTTTGCCAATAAGGGTATTATCATGAAGCCTTATATCATTGAGAAAATTCTTTCGCCTGAAGGCGAGCCTGTTTTTCAGGCACAACCGGAAAAATGGCTGCAGGCAACAACGGCAGAAACTGCTGCGACCGTCGCCGCGATGATGAAAACAGTGGGTGAGCAGGGAACAGGAAAACGCGCCAATGCTTACACGACGACAGTAGCTGGTAAGACGGGAACAGCAGAAAACCCGCATGGAGCTGCACACGCCTGGTTTATCGGTTTTGCTCCGGCAGAAAGCCCACAATATGCCATTGCAGTTGTCGTAGAAAATGCCGGCTCAGGCAGCGCGGTTGCAGCGCCTATTGCCGGACAAATATTGTCTTATGCGGTACGTTAAGGAGGTGATGTGATGATTAACCGGACTCTCGATGACCGTTATACCTTGCTCGAATGCGTTGGCAGCGGCGGTATGGCAGATGTTTACCGTGCTCATGATAAATTGCTTGATCGCTCTGTTGCTGTCAAAATTCTACATCCCCAATTCAATAACGATGAAGAGTTTATTTCCCGTTTTCAGCGTGAGGCTCAGGCTGCCGCCCGTTTGTCACATCCCAATATAGTCAATATTTATGACGTAGGCAAAGATCAGGATATTGACTATAGTGTTATGGAATATGTTTCCGGCGAAACATTAAAACAACGGATCCAAAGACTGGGGCCGTTACCGATGGAAATGGTCACATTCATTGCTATTGAAATTGCCGAAGCACTGGAAAACGCACATCAGAATAAAATTATTCATTGTGACATCAAGCCCCATAACATCCTGATCACAAGGACCGGCCGGGTTAAGGTAACCGATTTTGGGATCGCGCGGGCTGCAACCTCCGCTACGATGACACAGACAGGAACTATTTTAGGGTCGGTACATTACTTCTCTCCTGAACAAGCCAAGGGAGGCATCATTACTGAGAAATCCGATATTTATTCACTGGGAATTGTAATGTATGAGATGCTCACCGGTACTGTTCCGTTTACGGGAGAAACCCCCATCAGCATTGCTTTAAAACATCTCCAGGAAGAAGTCCAGCCACCACGCCAGCTAAATGCCGACATTCCTCCGATCATTGATATGATTGTCGTAAAATCATTGGCAAAGAATCCGGATGACCGCTATACAGACATGGGAGCAATGGTTACCGATTTACGCCTCGCTCAAAATTACTCACGTGACCAGCATACTAAACGGTTGGCGAAAGATGATTACCCCACGCAAATATTGCCTAAGCTGACGGAAGCAGACAACAGAGCAGCCAGTAAGCCTGTATCAGAAAAGCGATACTCTCTGACTTCACGCTGGGGTATGATCGCACTGCTCGGACTGCTGATGCTGGGCTTCGGACTTGGCGCCTTTTTAGCGTTCGGAAAGTTCTGGAATATAAATGAAATCATCGTTCCGAATGTGGTGGGCAAACATGTTGAAACAGCCCGCAATCTTCTGGAGGAACAGAATTTGCGGGTATCACAGATGGATGCATATAATGATAAAGTACCATTAGGTTATGTCATTTCACAAAACCCTGAAGCCGGCGCAACGGTAAAAGAACAAAGAACGGTTACCCTGACAGTCAGCAGAGGCGGCGAAATAACGAGCGTCCCTGATGTCAGAGGACTGAATCGCCGCGATGCCGAGATCCAGTTGAAAAATGTAGGATTAATTGTCGGTAAAGTGGAAGAAGCCTATTCATCTGAAGCAAAGCCGGATTTTGTTATCAACCAGAATCCCCGGCCGCCTGTGCAAATCAGTAAAGGTTCTTCTGTCGATTTAATCATCAGTAAAGGTCCGGAGCTGCGCAAAATAACGCTGCCGGATTTCCGCGGCGCTACTCTCAATGCAGCCATCACCCAACTGGAAACACTGAAACTCAAGCTAGGTAAAGTGGTTGAAGAGGTAAGCGCTAAATATCCTATTGGTACCATTAGCAACCAAACACCGGTACCCGGTACAGAAGTAGCAGAGAATTCCAGTATTGATTTCAGTGTTGCTGCTAACAGCGTAAAAGAAACCAAACAAATTACCATTCAGGTGGATATCCCGGAAGGCCCGATTCGTCAAGCGGTACAAATTGTCGCTACTAACGGCAATGGACGGGAAGTTGTGTATGAAGGAGTTCATAGGCCTGGTGAGCAAATCAGTAAAACACTTGAAATATCCAGTCCGGTCCGGATTCAGGTGTATATTAACAATACGCTAAAACAGGAAAAAACGTTTTAGCGTTTGGGAGGACAAGCGTGAACCAAGGCACAGTGATCAAAGCCTACAATAGCTTCTATTACGTGCAAACAGGCCGCGAGGTTATTACCTGCACTCTGCGCGGACGATTTAAGCAAGAACGATTTTCCTTGCTGGTTGGTGATCTGGTCAGATTTCATCATACGACAAAGGAAAATGGGGTTATTGAAGAAATTCTGCCCAGACGCAGCTTGTTAAAGCGCCCGATGATTGCCAATGTCGACCAGGTACTGCTTACGTTTGCCGCTGCCAATCCTGATATTAAGGATATTCTGGTAGACCGGTTCATAACGCTGGCAGAATTATCCGGCCTGCCGGCTGTACTCTGTATCAATAAAATGGATATGGCCGATTCCGCAATCATTAACAACACTGCCGATAAATATCGTCAGATTGGCTATCCGGTTATTTTGGTGTCAGCCAGGCAGGCATGGGGTATCGAACAATTACGTAATATTTTACACGATAAAGTGACAGTCTTCGCCGGACCATCAGGCGCCGGAAAATCCAGTCTCTTGAATGCTCTGCAGCCAGGCCTTACACTGACAACCGGTGAGGTAAGCAAGAAAATTGGCCGCGGAAAGCATACCACGCGGTATGCTCAGCTGCTGCCGCTTGAAGCAGGAGGCTTTGTCGTTGATACGCCTGGTTTTAGCTTTACTGAATTTACCGATATCGAAGAACATGACTTAATGCGTTGCTTTCGGGAGTTTCTTCCCCTGTTACCAACGTGTCGTTTTTCCACTTGCCTGCATTTAAAAGAACCACAGTGTGCGGTTAAAGACGCAGTCGCGGCAGGAAAGCTTTCCTCCGAACGCTACGATTCCTATGTCGCGTTAATCACAGAGCTGCGTGAAAACCGGAAAGGATATAAAAAATGATTCAGATTGCTCCATCAATCCTATCTGCCGATTTTTCCCGGTTAGAACAGGAAATTATAAAGGTTGAAACTGCCGGTGCCGACTTATTGCATATTGATGTTATGGACGGTCACTTTGTGCCCAATCTCACCTTTGGCGCTCCGGTAGTTAAGGCGATTCGCAAGGTCACTGCATTGCCGTTTGACGTTCATCTGATGGTTGAAAATCCGGCAGAATACATTACCGCATTTGCGGCGGCAGGCGCCGACATTCTAACTGTCCACGCTGAAGCGACACCGCATTTGCACCGGGTGATTCAGACCATCAAGGACCACCGGATTAAAGCGGGTGTATCGTTAAATCCGGCAACGCCGCTTTGTTTAATTGAAGAAGTGCTTAATGATATTGATTTAATTCTTATTATGAGCGTTAATCCGGGCTTTGGCGGCCAAACATTCATTCCGTCCTCGCTAAATAAAATTCGCCGGTTGAGAGTAATGCTCACGCAGGCGCAATCACAGGCAATGATTGAAGTAGACGGCGGTGTAACCATTGAGAACGCAGCAGCATTAAAAGCTGCCGGAGCTGATATTTTAGTCGCCGGTTCTGCGATCTATGGTGCGCCTGATTGTCAGGCAGCGATTGCGTCACTGAAAAAAGTCTAAAAGCTACTTGCCAAATCCTACCCACAAGTGTTAATATAATCTTTAGATTCATATAGTAGCCTTTGGGGCAAGGTGAAATTCCTGACCGGCGGTAAAGTCCGCGAGCCGTTTGGCTGATCTGGTGAAATTCCAGAACCGACAGTACAGTCTGGATGAGAAAAGGCGCATGAAATTGGGGATTTACCCGGTATTTTTTGCTTTGCCCAAGGCTGCTGACCGAAAGGTTGTCAGCCTTTATTTATTTGTTTGGAGATGACGGGAAATGCAAATGCTTTCAGAAGATGAACACTATATGAGTTTGGCGTTGCAACTCGCTCGCCAAGGGCACGGCCGCACCAGTCCGAATCCGATGGTTGGAGCCCTGGTCGTCCGGGACGGAAACATTGTCGGCACAGGGTGGCATCAAAAAGCGGGTACCGCTCATGCGGAAATTCACGCTATGCAAAATGCGGGTATTTCGACAATCGGAGCAACACTGTATGTTACGCTAGAGCCATGCTGCCATCATGGCCGAACAGGGCCCTGCACAGAGGCAATTATTCAGGCCAGGATCAGCCGCGTCGTATTTGCCATGACCGATCCTAATCCTTGTGTTGCCGGTTGTGGTGCCACCCGTTTACGCGAAGCCGGAATAGCTGTCACGGAGGGCGTTCTCGCGTGTGAGGCAGCAAGACTAAATGAGGCCTTCATTAAGTCTATGGCAACAGGCTTGCCGTTTACCGCTCTGAAAATGGCTATGACGCTTGATGGAAAAGTCGCTACCGCCAGCGGCCATTCGCAATGGATTACAGGTCAGGCGGCACGGCAGCGCGTTCATGAACTGCGTGATCAGTTTGACGCAGTATTAGTAGGCATAGGAACTGTCATCAGCGATAATCCCCAACTGACGGTACGGCATATCAAAGGCAGAAATCCGGTGCGGGTCGTTGTCGATAGTTATGCGCGAACGCCTCTTGACGCATTGCTCATCACAGATCAGGCTGCGCAAACAATCATTGCGGTCAGTGAAACTGCGCCCGGCAGCCGTATAGCCGCGTTAACCGCTGCCGGAGCCGAAGTCGTCCAATTACCGGCAGGAAAAAACGGTATCGACTTGCGGATGTTATTCCAGCATCTAACCAAACAGGGACTGTCCAGTGTACTGGTAGAAGGCGGCGCAACGCTCAATGCCTCCATCATCCAGGCCAATCTGGTTGATCAAGTCTATTGGTTTATTGCGCCAAAACTTGTTGGCGGCGTTCAGGCTCCCGGGCCAATCGGCGGCAGTGGAGTGGCACGCCTGGAGGATGCTGCCGAATTGGAGGATATTCAATTTGAAGCCATCGGTAATGATATCATCATTACCGGGTACTTTAAAACGAGGGAGGGACGCGATGTTTACCGGGATTGTGGAAGAATGCGGGAGCATTAAAAATATCTCAACCAACCGCCAGTCAGCCAAGCTTTATATTAACGCTACTAAGATCTTACAGGATGCGAAGATCGGTGACAGCATAGCGGTTAATGGAGTTTGCCTGACAGTAACAGAATATGGTTATAACTGGTTTTGTGCCGATGTTATGCCGGAAACGATGCGCAGAACCGCCTTGGGTGATCTCTCCAGCGGACATCAAGTCAACCTGGAACGTGCCCTCCGCCTGAGCGACCGCCTGGGCGGACATATCGTGACCGGACATATTGACGGTGTTGGCAGTATTCAATCGCGAAACACGATCGACAATGCAACAGTACTTGTATTGCATACAGAAGCCAAATTACTGCGTTATGTAGTAACCAAAGGCTCGGTGGCATTGGATGGAATCAGTCTGACGGTTGTGGATTGCGGCAAAGATTGGTCGTCAGTCTCGATTATTCCTCACACCTTATCAGCGACCACCCTGCATGTTAAGTCAATCGGCGATAAGGTCAACATTGAAACAGATATGATTGCCAAATATACGGAAAAGCTGTTAGGGCTAAATCCGGACTCTGAAAAGCAAACCAAGCCGCAAACACTGAATCAGCAATTTCTTGCCGCTCATGGCTTTTTTGATTAAATAAGTTTTATCTGAAAGAGGTGGACAAAATGAAATTCAGCTCAATTGAAGATGCCATTCGCGATATCCGCGAAGGCAAGATGGTTATTGTGGTAGACGACGAAGACAGGGAAAACGAAGGCGATTTATTGATGGCTGCCGAGAAAGTTACGCCTGAGGCTGTAAACTTTATGGCAACCAACGGGCGCGGCCTGATCTGCATGCCGGTAGCCGGTGACCGCCTTGACGAATTGGGAATAGGTCAGATGGTCTGCGAAAACACGGAACCATTATGTACAGCCTTCACTGTATCAGTCGACGCCAAATGCGTGACAACCGGTATTTCCGCTCATGAGCGCGCGGCAACAATTCAGTCCATTCTGGACCCGAATACAAAGCCTGAAGACATCCGGCGCCCGGGGCATGTATTTCCCCTCCGGTATCGTGAAGGCGGCGTGCTGCGGAGATCCGGCCATACCGAAGCCGCAGTCGACCTCGCTCGACTGGCCGGTTTATACCCCGCGGGAGTAATCTGCGAAATCATGAATGATGACGGCACGATGGCACGGGTTCCACAGCTTATTGACTTTGCCGCCAAACACAATTTAGCACTGATCAGCATTGCTGATTTAATTAAATACCGTACCTTCCATGAGAAGCTTATCCAGCGAACCGCTGTGGCAAGCATGCCGACCAAATACGGGACATTTAAGGTGTATGCCTATGAAAGCCCTCTGGACAACTACCTTTGCCATTTAGCCTTGGTTAAAGGTGATATCCAGGACGAAGCAAACATCCTGGTCAGAGTGCATTCTGAATGCCTGACCGGCGATGTACTCGGCTCATTACGCTGCGATTGCGGCGAACAACTTGCCCTGGCATTAAAACGGATCGAGGCGGAAGGCAAAGGGGTCCTGCTATATATGCGGCAGGAAGGACGCGGCATTGGCTTAGCAAACAAAATCCGGGCATACGCGTTACAGGATAAGGGAAAAGATACGGTAGAGGCGAATACTATTCTCGGATTCCCAGCCGATATGCGCGATTATGGAATTGGTGCACAAATACTCGCCGATTTAGGCTTAACCAGCATTCGGCTATTAACCAATAATCCGAAAAAAAGAGCCGGTTTAGAAGGCTATGGATTAACGATTACTGAACGGGTGCCGATTGAAGTGACTTCCAATACATTCAATACACGCTATTTATCGGTTAAGCGCGCTAAGCTTGGACACTTACTAAAAACAGCAGAGGAGAAACTATCATGAATATCATTGAAGGAAAATTACTGGCTGAAGGATTCCGTTTTGCTATCGTCAATGCCCGGTTTAATGAATTTATCACCAATAAGCTGCTGGGCGGAGCGGTTGACGCGCTGCACCGGCATGGCGCTTCTGAAGAAAATATCACTGTCGCATGGGTTCCGGGCGCCTTTGAAATCCCACTCGTTGCGGCCAAGCTTGCCCGTTCAGGCAATTATGATGCTGTCATTTGCCTGGGAGCAGTCATTCGCGGCAGCACGCCACATTTTGATTATGTATGTGCTGAAGTAACCAAAGGCGTTGCGCATGTCGGAATGGAAACCGGTGTTCCCACTATTTTTGGCGTACTAACAACAGAAACTATTGAACAAGCCATTGAACGTGCCGGTACAAAAGCAGGCAATAAAGGCTTCGATGCCGCTATGTCCGCAATCGAAATGATCAATCTGATCAAACAGATTTAACTAATATTTCCAGGAAATAATTGTAAATCAGGAGGATATATGCAAGATCTTATAGCTCGTGCCTCCGGTGGCGGAGTACGTGCTTTTGCCGCCATAACGACAAACCTGGTTGATGAAGCCCGATGCAGGCATAGTTTATATCCCATAGCAACTGCCGCATTGGGAAGAACCATGACAGCGGCGATTTTGCTGGCTGCCAATCTGAAAACAGAAGAGACCATCACCATTCGCATTAAAGGTGATGGTCCATTAGAACAAGTAGTTGCCGACGCTCGCGCCGACGGTACTGTCAGAGGATATGTTCATCATCCGCAAATTGATTTGCCGTTACATAACGGCAAATTGGCGGTTGGACAGGCTGTTGGCAATGGCTTTATCCATGTAACCCGTTTCACCGGTATGAAAGATCCCTTTACCGGCAGCGTACCGCTTGTCAGTGGCGAAATTGCGGAAGATGTAACAAATTATTTGCTCGTATCGGAACAAATCCCGTCCAGTGTTGCCCTGGGCGTTCTTGTGGAAACCGATTTGAGCGTTGGTGCGGCCGGGGGCTTCATGGTGCAAGCTATGCCCGGAGCAAGTGATGAGGTACTTAAGCAATTAGAAAATAATATTGCCACTCTGCCGCCGGTTTCCCAACTAATTAAAGAGGGCGCCGATCCGGCAAAGCTGTTTGACTTGCTGTTTGCCGGCATTGATTATACGTATCTGGACGAAAATCCGCTCAAATTTGCCTGCTCATGCAATCGGGAAAGAGTAGAAAAAATTCTCCTCAGCCTGGGTAAAGATGAACTAAATCAACTGGCGGCAGAAGGACAAGCAGAACTGACTTGCCATTTTTGCAGCCAGCAATATCAATTCTCGCAGCAGGAGATTCAGGCGTTACACGAGAAATAATAAAAAGACTTGGATATCCAAGTCTTTTTTGACTGACCGCCAGTTATATCGCGCGTTGAACTTTACCAGAACGGAGGCAGCGGGTGCATACATTAATCCGTTTTACTTGTCCGTCCTTAAGAGCCCGTACCGTTTGGATGTTCGGTTTCCAAGTCCGCTTTGTTTTCAAATGAGAATGGCTGACATTAAAACCACTGCGTTCGCCTTTTCCACAAACTTGACACAAATTTGCCATCTATTCCACCTCCTTACAAAGGACACAAAATCCCCATTGCAATGTTAATATTGTATCACATCTACTTGTCTGGACGCAAGAGTCCGACCCGTTTTCGGTTAGATTCTTTTTTCCTGTTTAGACGCAAGGAGTGAATTTCGGATGTATTACGATCTTCGGTTAGTGACAGCGGTTAAAGGTGTTGGGCGAGTTAGGGCAGCTCAGTTGAATCGGTTAGGCATTCGCACCGTGCAGGGTCTGCTGGAGCATTATCCCATGCGTTATGAGGAACGCGGATCGATCTCGTCAATATCGGCGTTAATACCTGGTGAGTTTGGCACGATTGAGGTCAATGTAGTACAGATATTGGAACGAAAAGTACGCGGTTCCTTAATCATTACGACTGTTACTGTCTGCGACAGTACCGGCAGCGCGGAACTGATTTGGTTTAATCAACCCCATATTAAACAGCAATTTCAACCGAATATGAACATCATCGTTTCCGGTATGGTTGAAAAGCGTTCCGGCAAGATCCAGCTATCGAAAGTAGAATGGACAAAATCAGGAGATGCCGATCGAGCGGGAGGGATCATTCCGATTTATCATTCAACTGAGAAATTACATCAATTTGCCTTGCGGCAAATGATCGAATTGACCCTAAGCGAGTTAAAACTGCAAGAAACTCTGCCGCCTGAAATCATAACAGCCTATTCCTTACTGCCTCGGGATCAGGCATTACGGACCATCCATTGCCCTCAGAATAAGGGAGAACTGGAGGAAGCCAGACGCAGGATCATTTTTGAAGAATTATATTTTATGCAATGTGCTTTGCTCTATAGTAAGCAGCAGCAACAGCACACCTTAACGGGAATTAAGCATAATAAAAACGGAGCCTTATTTCAAAAAACGCTTGATAGCCTGCCATTCCAACTAACCGCAGATCAAAAGCAGGCATTAACCGAGATCACCCAAGACATGGAGGATACCCGGCCGATGCGCCGCCTCCTCCAAGGGGACGTCGGCTCAGGCAAAACGGTAATCGCTATCTTAGCATTAATTAAGACAGTGGAAAATGGATTCCAAGGCGCGCTGATGGCGCCGACGGAAATACTGGCAGAGCAGCATTACCGGACACTGCAGGAACTCCTGGACCCGCTGGAAGTACGTTCAGGCCTGTTAACCGGAAGCATCAGCGCTAAAACCAGGGCGGAAACCCTGTTCAACCTGCGCACCGGACAGATTGATATTATCATTGGCACTCATGCGTTAATCCAAAAGGATGTGGATTTTGCTAATCTTGGACTGGTTGTCACTGATGAGCAGCACCGTTTTGGCGTTGAACAGAGAGCTCAGTTTGAGTCCAAAGGCAAATCACCGGATGTTCTGGTCATGACTGCGACCCCCATTCCCAGAACGATGGCTCTGACCGTATATGGAGATCTTGATGTATCAATCATCAAACAACTGCCGCCAGGACGCAAGCCAATTAAAACCTATCATGTCTCCAGCCAGCTGCGCGACCGTGTATATGCAAATCTCGCCACAAAAGAAATTCAATTAGGGCGTCAGGTGTATGTCGTATGTCCGATGATTGATGAAACCGAAGACACAGATATGCAATCCGCTGTTACCTTGTTTGAAGAATTAAAAACAAGGTGGTATCGGCACAACATTTCGTGTGCATTGCTCCATGGCCGTTTGAATCATCCGGAGCGCGAGCTGATTATACAGGATTTTCTGGAAGGCAGAATTCAGGCTTTAATAGCAACAACGGTAATTGAAGTAGGCGTAAACGTGCCTAACGCCTCGGTTATGATCATCGAAAGCGCGCACCGGTTTGGATTAGCGCAATTACATCAACTACGCGGACGGATTGGCAGAGGGCAGGAGCAATCGTATTGTGTGCTAATCTCTGACAGCCAAAGCGATGAATCACTATTTAGATTGCGCAGTATGACTGAAACACAGGATGGCTTTGTTTTGGCGGAAAAAGACTTAGCCTTACGCGGTCCCGGCCAATTCTTTGGCTTAAAACAGCATGGCATGCTGGAACTCAAATTAGCTGATCTCATTCGTGATTTTCCCATATTGCTGCAGGCTCGTCAGGCGGCACATGAGACGGTTTCCACCCCTGTTTTGACAAAAATAATCAAACCGGCGCTTGATTATTACTTTTCGATTTGGCAGGCAGGAGTGCGTAATTAAAAAAAGGAGGTGGTTTACACCACCTCAAATATGGGAGAGGAGAAAATTTACATTATCATTATGCTCACTATCCGGTCATCTTATACGCAGCCAGAGATTAAATTACTAAATTTCTGAGTTGAGTACATACTAGTGTTGTGACACGAAGGCATTTCAGATAAAGAACGCAGGATGAATTTTCAGCCTGCAAGGCGGAGGAATGAGGCGTAGTGGTGCCTACGCCGATTGACGACAACGCAGCAGATGGAATTTCAGACAAGTTATTTAGCCAAATGTCTGCGTGCCACTACACTAGGATACAGCACGGTTAATGCCGGGGAGGTAGAGCAGGTGTATTATACTCGTGAAAGATTACGGCTGATTGCTGAGAACTGTGAGCATTTCGAACATGTCATCCAAGCTATGGGCTATGGATATTCTTTAGTAAATGTATCTTCAAAAAACTTCATACGCTGTTGTGAAGACTGTGTCCATTGGTCTGACGGCAACTGCAAAATATTTAAGGAGTTTATCAGCCACTAAACAGCATACGGTAAAACAGCCCGCATAAAAATATGCGGGCTGTTTTTTATGAGTAACATTTTCGCCGGATGATTAATACAGTATAGTAGCTGCCAAAGTGTATTAGAGAGTAGAGGGAGGGCAATACCTATGAGCATATTCAAGGATCTTCGCAATGAATGCCTGATCAGGGATTTACAACGCGAATTAAATACGGATGTATTGTTATTCGGTTATGACGGCATGGTATACTTCGGTAATTTACAAAGAGTTGAAGATTGCAGAGTAGCCTTGTTAACAGCCGCTATCGAAGCAGGATCTGATGTAGAGATCCTTCCCCCCGGTGGCGAACTTGTTAACGTAAGATTTCTTCATGTCGATCTGTGGCAAATCATTGCTAAGGCAAGCGGAGTAAAAGCGAATCCACTGGTCCCAGAACCCATTGCGGCAGTAGAGAAAAATCGCCTGGAAACAACCGATCGGCAAGAATGCCGGGAATTGATTCGCACCTTAAGGCGCATGATTGGCGATCAAGTCGTTATTACAACGCTGGGAGGCTGCGTATTCGAGGGCGTCCTGGGTGATGTTGACGATGAACTGGCTTTCATGTCTGTCGAAGAAATTCTCGTGCCGGCAAATGCTTCAGTAATTTCCTCTACTGAAGTCAGCACCGCTGTCATCAGTTTAGCGGCAATCACCTCAGTATCTACAGTCATCTGTTGTTAAATTTTATCAATACGACAGGGAAGAAAAGTCTCCTATTGTAGAATCACAATAGGAGACTTTTTTCATGCCGGAAAGAAGGGGTTGAAGCATTACCGAACAATTAGTAAAGCGCGTCGATAAAGACTGCCTAAATTGAAAATTGAAATGCAGCCCCTAAGCCCTCGAAAAGAGATGTTGTGGAAGCAAAATTCATAGAAGGACGCCGGATGCGTCTCGTCTTACAAAGATTGGTGCAAAGCCAATCTTTTTTTGT
>POVV01000616.1_pt1 | contig 20868 bp, 15 predicted proteins | sample 1560271 | NCBI WGS metagenome assembly POVV01 (sample SAMN08337232, study PRJNA429181) | Bioreactor metagenome, whole genome shotgun sequencing project. | biome: cows' rumen and soil; feature: anaerobic; isolation source: anaerobic chemostat enrichment culture, galacturonate as sole carbon... | reverse complement strand
CAAGATTAATCCGGCCGATGCCCCCATTATGACGCTGGCCGTTACGTCAGATGCGCTACCGATGAGTCAGGTGAGAGATTTAGTTGAAACCCGGGTGGCGCAAAAAATATCGCAAGTGTCAGGCGTAGGGCTGGTTAGCCTGTCGGGCGGCGAGCGCCCGGCCGTTAGAGTTAAGCTAAATTCACAGGCTGTTGCCGCTTACGGACTCGATAGCGAAACCGTTCGTGCGGCCATCGCCGCCGCTAACGTCAACAGTGCTAAAGGCAGCCTTGATGGCCCGACCCGATCGGTAACCCTGTCGGCAAACGATCAGATGAAGTCACCGGAAGATTACCGCCAGCTTATCGTGTTTTATAAAGACGGCTCCCCTATTCGCCTGAAAGATATTGCCACCGTTGAAGAAGGGGCAGAAAACGCCCGGCTTGCGGCATGGGCTAACCAGCAACAGGCAATTATTCTCAACGTTCAGCGCCAGCCCGGGGCTAACGTGATTACTAGCGCTGATGAAATTCGTCGGGTATTACCGGCATTAACTGAAAGCCTGCCCCATTCAGTGAACGTGCAAATTCTCACTGACCGTACCGTCACAATTCGCACTTCAATTAATGACGTTCAGATCGAACTGTTGCTGGCCGTCATGTTGGTGGTTATGGTGATTTACCTGTTTTTGCGCAACGTACCGGCTACGATTATTCCCAGCGTTGCCGTACCCCTTTCGCTGATCGGCACCTTTGCGGTGATGTACTTTCTTGATTTCTCAATTAATAACCTGACGCTCATGGCGATGATAATAGCCGCCGGCTTTGTGGTCGATGATGCCATTGTGGTTATTGAGAATATCTCCCGCTATATCGAACAGGGATATAAACCGCTGGATGCTGCGCTAAAAGGCGCTGGCGAGATCGGGTTTACCATTATTTCGTTAACGGTCTCTCTGGTAGCCGTGCTTATTCCGTTACTGTTTATGGGCGATGTGGTTGGCCGTCTGTTCCATGAGTTTGCCATGACGCTGACAATCGCCATTCTGATCTCCGGCATAGTGTCATTAACCCTGACACCGATGATGTGTGCCCGCCTGTTGAGCCATGAATCACTGCGTAAACAAAACCGCTTCTCTCTTGCCTGTGAACGCTTTTTTGATCGTCTGGTGTCAGGTTATGGCCATTACCTGACCATCGTATTAAGGCATCAATGGATTACGCTGTCAGTGGCATTTGGCACCTTAGCCATTACAGTACTGCTCTATCTGTTTATGCCGAAAGGTTTCTTTCCGGTGCAGGATAACGGGCTGATACAGGGTTCCCTTGAAGCGTCCCAGTCGATCTCCTTTTCCGCAATGGCAAAACGCCAACAGGAAGTCACGGCTATTATTTTACAGGATGCGGACGTTGATAATGTCTCTTCATTTATTGGCGTCGATGGCAGTAACTCAACGTTAAACAACGGTCGTTTGCAAATCAGTCTTAAACCATTAAATGAGCGCAGTGCCCGAATTCCGGAAATTATTACCCGGCTACAAAACAGCGTAAAAGATATCCCCGGCCTGACGCTATATCTGCAACCGGTTCAAGACCTGACCATTGAAGATCGGGTCAGTCGTACCCAGTATCAGTTCACGCTACAAACGATGTCGCTGGATGAACTGTCTGAATGGGTACCTAAATTGCTCACCAGATTAAAAGATCTGCCGGAACTGAGCGATGTCACCAGTGACTGGCAAGATCAGGGGCTGGTTGCCTTTGTTAACGTCAATCGGGATGATGCCAGCCGTTTAGGCATTAGCATGAATGACATTGATAATGCGTTATATAACGCATTTGGTCAGCGGTTAATCTCGACTATCTATACTCAGGCTAATCAGTATCGGGTCGTTCTGGAACAGCAAATAGATAAGAATCAGGTGATGGAGGCATTTAACGCTATTTACCTGAAAAACAGCAGCGGGCAATCTATTCGCCTGACGAATATCGCTAAGATTGAGGAGCGTTACGGGCCTTTATCAATCAACCGAATGTCTCAGTTTCCCTCAGCGACTATCTCATTTAACTTGCCTAAAGGGGTTTCACTCGGTGAGGCAACTAAGGCGATTACGCTGGCTGAACAACAGCTAAACTTCCCGACCGATATCTCCACTCAGTTTCAGGGGGCGACGCTGGCTTTTGAAAACTCACTCAGCAACACCTTGTGGTTAATTCTGGCTGCCATCGTCACTATGTATATTGTGCTGGGCGTACTGTATGAAAGCTTTATCCATCCGATTACGATTCTGTCGACGCTGCCCAGCGCCGGCGTCGGTGCGCTGCTGGCGCTACTGATCTCTGGTAATGATTTAGATATTATTGCCGTTATCGGCATTATTCTGCTGATTGGCATCGTGAAGAAAAATGCCATTATGATGATTGACTTTGCCCTTGCCGCCGAGCGGGAAGAAGGCAAAAGTCCTTACGACGCCATTTACCAGGCCTGTTTGCTGCGTTTCCGCCCTATTCTGATGACCACCATGGCTGCGCTATTGGGGGCATTGCCGCTGATGCTCAGTACCGGCATTGGTGCAGAACTGCGCCAACCATTAGGCATCAGCATGGTTGGCGGTTTGTTAGTCAGTCAGATATTAACCCTATTTACCACGCCGGTTATCTATCTGCTATTTGACCGCCTCAGCCGTTCACTTAAGCGCAAAAGTAGCCTTAGTGAAAATCCACAGGCAGGGCTGTGAATATGAGATTTTATGCTCTGTTTATTCACCGGCCGGTAGCAACAACGTTACTGACCTTAGCCATTGTGCTAAGCGGAATGATTGGCTTTAAACTGCTGCCGGTCTCCCCTTTGCCCCAGATCGATTTTCCGGTTATTTCTGTCAGCGCCTCATTGCCCGGTGCATCGCCAGAAACGATGGCGTCCTCAATTGCCACGCCGCTTGAGCGCTCGTTAGGTGCGATCGCCGGCCTTGATGAAATGACATCAAGCAGTTCACTTGGCAGTACCCGTATTATTTTACAGTTCAGTATGGACCGGGATATTAACGGCGCAGCCCGCGACGTTCAGGCCGCAATTAACGCAGCCCAGAATCTGTTACCCAGCGGTATGCCGAAACGGCCAAGCTATCGTAAAGCCAATCCGTCAGACGCACCGATTATGATTTTGACCCTGACCTCCGATGTTTACAGCCAGGGGCAGCTCTATGACTTTGCGTCTACTCAGCTTGCCCAAAAAATATCTCAGTTAGACGGGGTTGGTGACGTCAGCGTTGGCGGTAGTTCTCTTCCGGCTGTTCGAGTCGAACTCAATCCTCAGGCGTTATTTAATCAAGGGGTATCCCTTAACGCTGTCAGTTCGGCCATCAGTAATGCCAACGTTCGCAGGCCGCAGGGTTCATTAAGTCTGGACCAGCAACACTGGCAGGTTCAGGCTAATGATGAAATTAAAACCGCCGAGGGTTACCGCCCGATTATTGTGCATTACAACAATAATTCACCGGTACGCTTAAGCGATGTGGCAACAATAACCGACTCCGTTCAGGACGTTAGAAATGCCGGTATGGCCAATGGCGTGCCGGCCATTTTGATTATGATCAGGCGCTCTGCCGATGCCAATATTATTGATACCGTAGACCGTATTCGGGCTGAAATTCCTGCTCTTCAGTCGACCATCCCGTCATCAATTAATCTGGCTATTGCACAGGACCGAACGCCGACCATTCGGGCTTCATTATTAGAAGTGGAACGCGCATTAGCTATCGCCGTTGCTTTAGTGATTCTGGTTGTATTTCTGTTTTTACGCTCCGGCCGTGCAACCTTGATACCGGCCGTCGCAGTTCCGGTATCGTTGATAGGTACCTGTGCAGCAATGTACCTGTTTGGCTTTAGCCTGAATAATTTGTCACTGATGGCGCTGACCATTGCCACCGGTTTTGTGGTCGATGATGCCATTGTGGTATTGGAGAATATCTCCCGACATATTGAAGCCGGAATGAAACCCTTTGATGCCGCACTCAAGGGCGTTAGCGAAGTCGGGTTTACCGTGTTATCCATGAGCCTGTCGCTGGTGGCCGTCTTTATTCCGTTACTGTTTATGAGCGGCTTACCCGGTCGATTATTCAGTGAATTCGCCATTACCCTGTCGGTCGCGATAGCGATTTCACTGGTAGTCTCTCTGACGTTAACGCCAATGATGTGCGCCCGGCTGTTGAAATCAAAACAGGTGGCAAATCAGCGCAAGTCTAAAGGATTCGGTCGGGTTATTTTAAGGCTGCAACAGGGCTATGCCCGTTCGCTGAACTGGGTGCTGGACCATGCCCGTTTGGTGATTGTCATATTCCTCGGCACATTAGTATTAAACGTTTGGTTGTATATGAATGTGCCTAAAACGTTCTTCCCGGAGCAGGATACCGGCCGGTTAATGGGGTTTGTACAGGCCGACCAGAGCATCTCATTTCAGGCGATGAAGAAAAAGATGGAAGTCCTGATGAAGATCGTCAACGACGACCCCGACGTTGACAATGTGACCGGATTTACCGGCGGCTCGCGCCCCAACAGCGGCTCGATGTTTATCTCTTTAAATCCGCTGTCTGAACGCCAAGATAACGCCCAACAGGTCATTAACCGATTAAGAGCTAAATTATCAACCGAGCCCGGCGCCACACTGTACTTAATGGCGGTTCAGGACGTTCGGGCCGGAGGCCGTCAGTCTAACGCCGGCTATCAATACACCCTGCTGTCAGACGATCTTTCCAGCCTGCGGGAATGGGAACCAAAGATCAGGGTCGCTTTTGCCAACCTGCCTGAGCTGGCCGATGTAAACTCCGACCAACAGGATAAGGGCTCAGAGATTGCCCTGACTTATAATCGAGAAACCATGTCACGTTTAGGGATCAGCGTGGCCAATGCAAACGCCTTGCTGAATAATGCATTTGGTCAGCGTCAAATTTCAACCATTTACCAAACACTTAATCAATATAAAGTGGTCATGGAAGTGGCTCCCGAATACGCACAGGACCCAACGGCATTAGATAAAATGTTTGTGATTAACGATCGGGGCGGCGCTATCCCGCTCTCCTATTTTGCCCAGTGGGAAGCGTCGAATGCCCCGCTGTCGGTTAATCATCAGGGGCTTTCTGCCGCCTCAACCATTTCATTTAATTTAGCCGACGGTTACTCCCTGTCTGAGGCGACTAATGCCATTGAGCGCACCATGACAGCCTTAGGAGTACCCAATACCGTCAGAGGTTCATTTGCCGGTACCGCTCAGGTGTTTAAGGAGATGTTGCAGTCTCAGCTGATTCTTATCCTTGCGGCTATCGCTACGGTGTATATCGTGTTAGGTATACTGTATGAAAGCTATATTCATCCGCTGACAATTTTATCGACCCTTCCTTCGGCCGGCGTAGGTGCCATACTGGCTTTAGAGCTGTTTAATACACCGTTTAGTTTGATAGCCCTAATCGGCGTCATGTTGCTGATTGGATTAGTCAAAAAGAACGCCATTATGATGGTCGATTTTGCACTTTCTGCCGAACGGGAAGGAAACTTAACCCCAAGAGAAGCGATATTTCAGGCCTGTTTACTGCGTTTTCGTCCGATTATGATGACCACGCTGGCGGCAATTTTTGGTGCTTTACCATTAGTATTAGGCAGCGGTGACGGTGCCGAACTTCGTCAACCGTTAGGGATCACCATTGTTGGCGGGCTGCTGGTCAGCCAGTTGCTTACCCTATACAGCACGCCGGTTATCTATCTCTATTTTGACCGCCTGAGCCGGTGGCTAAAACAGCGCAAGGAAAAAAAGATGCCCCGGGTGCCCGTGAACTTCATTGATAGTAAACATGACTAATAATACAGCGCAGCATCACGATGCTAAAACTTATCGGTATGTATCGGTATAAAAGAACAATAGTGAGAATATCCCTATGATAAAAGACTCGCCAACTAACGTAAATCTACAGCTGTGGATAGTTGCGCTTGGTTTTTTTATGCAGTCGCTGGATACCACTATTCTGAATACCGCGCTGCCGTCTATGGCGCTGAGCCTGAATGAAAGTCCGCTGCAAATGCAGTCGGTTATTGTCTCCTATATTCTGACCGTTGCTATTGGCCTACCGGCCAGCGGCTGGCTGGCCGATCGTATCGGCGTTAAGCGCGTATTCTTATCGGCCATTGTACTCTTTACGCTTGGCTCTCTGCTTTGTGCCCAGTCTGAATCGCTGTCTGAGTTGATTCGCGCCCGGGTTATTCAAGGTATCGGCGGTGCGATGATGGTGCCTGTCGGCAGGCTTACCGTGATGAAGATTGTCCCGCGCGCCCAGTATATGGCAGCGATGACGTTTGTGACCTTACCCGGTCAGGTGGGGCCACTAATGGGACCGGCTTTGGGCGGTTTTCTGGTTGAATACGCCAGCTGGCACTGGATATTTTTAATTAATCTGCCGGTCGGTATCATCGGTATTGTGTTAACTCTGTTCTTTATGCCTAACTACAAAATGCCGCCGCGTCGTTTCGATATTATTGGCTTTGTATTGCTCGCGGTCGGTATGGCAAGCATCACGCTTTCTCTGGATGGCCATTCCGGTATGGGACTGTCTCCGCTGACCGTAATACTGCTGTGTGCCTGCGGTATCTGTGCTTTGGGCCTCTATTGGCTACACGCCCGCCGCAGCAGTTCCCCGCTGTTCGATTTAAAGATGTTTAAAATCCCGACCTTTTCGCTGGGATTAAGCGGCAGCATGTTAGCCCGTATCGGCGGAGGCATGTTGCCTTTTATGACCCCGCTATTCTTACAGATCGGATTAGGCTTTAGTCCGTTCCATGCCGGTTTAATGATGATTCCGATGATTATCGGCAGCATGAGCATCAAACGGCTGGTGGTTCAGATAGTCAACCGCTTTGGCTACCGCGTAGTGCTGACCGGCTCTACGTTATTATTGCCGGTGCTAATCGTGGCTATTCCTATCCTCGGCATGCTCGATCTGTATCCGGGGATCCCGTTTATCTTATTCCTGCTTGGCATGACCAACGCCGTGCGGTTCTCGACCATGAACACCCTGACGCTTAAAGATTTACCTGATGAATTCGCCAGCGGCGGCAACAGTCTGCTATCCATGGTGATGCAACTGTCTATGAGCCTGGGGGTAAGTACCGCGGGTATCCTGCTGGGTCTGTTTTCTCAGCAGCACGTCAGCACCGGCAGCAGTGAGATTCAAACGGCCTTCCTGTATACCTATTTCTGCGTCGGACTCGTCATGCTGATACCGACCTTTATTTTTGCCCGCGTCCCTAAAGACGATGCCCAAAACATACTGCTGAATAAGCGCAACTAGTCAATGATTCAGCGAGGAGAAGGTCATGACCCATAGCAACACAAGCCGGTTCTTATGAAGATAGGCATTACCGGTAAACTGTTTTTAGCCATTATGGCAACCTGTATGTTGGTTCTGATGATCATGAACTGGGGGGTGCGTTTAAGTTTTGAACGCGGATTCACTGATTATATTAAGTCCAGTAATGAACAACGAATCAGTCTGTTAGCCAATGCACTGGCCGATCGCTATCGGACGGAGGGGAACTGGCGCTTCTTAGTTCGTAATGAACGGTTGGTTCATCAGTTATTACGTTCATTTGAGCAAAATGCTGAAGGTGATGATACTGACCAGTCACTGCCGCCGCAGGGCTGGCGAGTGCCTTTTTGGGTCTTTGATAACCATAACGTCCGCTTAGCCGGTTCATCCGTAGCAATTCCTGAGCAGGCCACCCGCAAGCCCATCGTTTTAGACGGCAAAACCATCGGCTGGATTGTTGCAATGCCAAGCGAAAAACTCACCCGCAGTGCTGATATCAATTTTGCCAAACAGCAGAGCAGAACCAGTTGGATTTTAGTCGCCCTCTCTACCGTTTTGGCGTCTATTGCCACCCTGCTGCTTTCTCGTAGTTTACTCTCCCGGGTGAAACGATTAGTGGTCGGAACCCACCAGCTTGCCGCCGGTGACTTTTCGGCCAGAGTGCCGGTCACCGGTGGCGATGAGCTGGGTACCTTAGCCAATGACTTTAACCAACTGGCCAATACGCTGGAAAAAAATGAACGTATGCGCCGGGCGTTTATCGCCGACGTTTCTCACGAATTACGCACGCCTCTGGCGGTTTTGCAGGGTGAACTGGAAGCGCTGGAAGACGGCGTTCGCCAGTTAACAACAACGTCTCTTCACTCCCTGCAGGCTGAGGTCAGCTCTCTGACTAAGTTGGTCAATGACCTTCATCAGCTTTCACTATCAGACTTGGGTGCGCTGGCCTACCGTAAAAGTCATATCAACCTATCTGAAATTCTTGGCCAGTCGGTTGCCGCCTACCGCAGCCGTTTTCAGGCTAAAGGGCTGAGCATTGAAACCGACCTGCCGGACAATTCTGCCGTATTTGGCGATCCTGACCGCTTATCACAGCTATTTAATAATCTGTTAGAAAATAGCCTGCGCTATACCGATAGCCAAACTGACGATAGTGCGGGCAAATTACATATCTCCGGCACGCTGAGTAAAAATACCCTGACTTTATTCTGGCAGGATTCAGCGCCCGGCGTTACCGAGGAGCAGCTTAAACAAATTTTTGAACGCTTCTACCGTACCGAAGGTTCCCGCAATCGGGCCAGCGGAGGCTCGGGCCTTGGGCTATCGATCTGCTGGAATATTGTCGATGCCCACGGCGGTGAAATCACGGCGGCGCATTCACCTTTAGGCGGGCTGGAAATTAAGCTAACCTTTCCCCTATTCAATGATGCGGGTGTAACCTCACTATGACCGATATGCCTTTATTTTCCGCCGCTGATTTAGCGCCGATCTTAATCGTGGAGGATGAGCCTAAACTGGGGCAGCTACTGATTGATTACTTACAGGCGGCAGGATACCAAACTCATCTGATTGCTAATGGTAAAGAGGTCATCGCTTATGTCAGACAGCATTCACCGTCGCTTATCCTGCTTGATCTGATGTTGCCGGGCATTGACGGCTTAACCCTATGTCGGGAAATCCGCCGATTCTCAGATGTTCCGATTATTATGGTAACCGCTAAAACAGAAGAAATTGATCGGCTTTCTGGCCTGGAAATCGGAGCGGATGATTATATCTGTAAGCCATACAGCCCGCGTGAAGTCGTCGCCAGGGTTAAGGCTATTTTAAAACGTTGCTATCAACCCGCCCGAGATCTTCCGCTCCCTATTAATAGCGGGTTACAGCTGGACGAATCCCAGTTTATGGTACGCTATAACCAAATGACGCTGGACTTAACTTCGGCCGAATTCCGGCTGTTAAAAGCACTGTCAGATCATCCCGGTCAGGTATTATCCCGAGAGTCTTTGCTGGATAACCTCTATGATGACTATAGAGTCGTCACTGACCGAACCGTCGACAGCCATATCAAAAATTTACGCCGCAAGCTGGAAACCTTTGCCCCCGAGAAAACCTTTATCCGGTCGGTGTATGGGATGGGATATCGTTGGGAAGGATAGGTCTTTAGGACGAATATAGAATGGAGTCTTTTATTTGATGTCGACCTTCATAAAAAAGCTGACAGGCTCAGCCCTGATCTTGTTTGTTAGCTGTCAGGCAAGCTACGCTAATCAACAGTGTCTCCCGACTAAAGAAATTGTTGAAAGCAATAATTTGATTTTATCCGACGGGACGATAATCCAGCCCGATAATGTTAAAGCTATTCGCGCTGAATTTTATAGTGATGATAATTATATCTATGGCTATCAATATGTTGAATTTGATCGCTGTGAACAGATTAACCTAAACTCACTCAGCTATACCTTCAATACAACGGGAATAACTAATCAAATATACTCCAAACTATTGCAAGTATCTGGCTCTTGGAGCCAAAGCTACGACCTTTTAGCCGAGCAGCCCCTTAACGATCGCAATAAGGCGGTAATCCCCCCTTATCATAAAGAGGGAAATATTGATTATCACATCAATAATCACGGGCTGATTACCTCATCAAACGATTCGTTCACTATAAATGATGGCGATCAGTCCTCGGGTGAAAGCCGTTATTACTTCGATACCGCACAACGATTGACGCATTACACCACTCGCAGCGACGATGGCTATTCCAGCGGTAGCTACTATTTTACCTATGACCATGCGGGAAAACTTATATCATCACAAAGTCCGGGGAGTTATCTCACCTATATTTATGATAATCAGGATAGGATTTTTCAAATATTTCAGCTAACCACTTATTCAAACGGTATATTCAGTCGCCAGTTGAACTGTGTAAAATGGGACAATCGAGGCGGCTGCACTAAATCTGTGACCGATGCGCTGGAAATTTATCCTGATAAAACCAGCCGTCACCAACAGTTTTTCTCTAGCGCAACCTACCAATACTGGGATGAATAAACACCATCGGGACTTAAACGCGATGGTAAGAAAAGGACAGGTGTCGCCGATCGTCAATGCGCCACAGAACATAAATTTTTCTATCGGTTTATAAGGATATTCACATGCTTAAAGTCATTACCCTTACCGCTATCAGCGTACTTTCAATCACCCAAGCTAACGCGATTACTCCCTGTTCAACAAATAAACAGATAAACAATTTCAATCACAGCATTATATTCAATAACACCGTACGTGGTGATGTTAGAGAGCAAGAGTCAGTGATGACAGGAACCGGTGATAATGGTGACCAGTTATCCGGCCAAACGAAGTATCAATATAATCGTTGCGGTGAGCTCATTGATTTCGCCAGTGAATATCAGTCATTGGGAAAAAACACTGAGTTAAAAATGATATTTACCGCGGCTAAAACCACCGACGGCTGGCAGGTTAAATATGATGTATCGGTGCTCGGCACCAAAGAAGGTAAGAACGAAGTGGTTTATCAAAAAATCGGTAGTCCGCAGTATTACACCGATAAAACAGGAAAAATAACCCATTCAGAAGATAATTTCATCGAGAACGGCAAACAGGGCGTGACTAAAATGAACTTCTATTCAGATAGTCAGGATCGCCTAATCAGCTATACCACTCGCGGCGATGATAAATTGATGAATGGTAAACACCGCTATTTCTATCAGCCTGAGGGACCACTGTTTTCAGTCATCGCACCAAACACCAGCGCTTCTTATGTTTACGACCAACAGGGTCGAGATTTACAGTTTATCGGTTTGGCCGTAAATGACTATAGCCTGCGTAGCACTCGGGTTGACTGCCAGAAATGGGATAGTGACGGCAGTTGTTTGTATGCGGTTTCTAGCGAAATCGAAATTTATCCGTACTCGGTCGTGAAGCGCGACTCTGTGATAAAAACGAATATCAATTACTGGAACGATTAATTCCTGCCAATATTGCCATTAGCCCCGTCGAAGACTACAATCCCCGCCCGGGGATTTTCCCCAAACCGTACCCTGTGTGGTGCGGTTCTGACCTGTGATCAGACTGAGAGAATACACTATGTTTAAACCGGAACTCCTATCTCCGGCCGGAACGCTGAAAAATATGCGTTACGCCTTTGCCTATGGCGCCGACGCCGTTTATGCCGGCCAGCCTCGTTACAGCCTTCGGGTGCGTAATAATGAATTTAACCACCAGAATTTAGCCTTAGGTATTAATGAAGCTCACGCTCAGGGTAAAAAGTTCTACGTGGTGGTAAATATTGCCCCACATAACTCTAAGTTAAAAACCTTTATCCGCGACCTGACGCCGGTGGTTGAAATGGGTCCTGATGCGTTAATCATGTCCGATCCGGGCCTGATTATGATGGTGCGCGAAGCCTTCCCTCAGATTGATATTCATTTATCCGTTCAGGCCAATGCGGTTAACTGGGCGACGGTGAAGTTCTGGAAACAAATGGGACTTACCCGCGTTATTTTATCCCGCGAGCTATCGCTGGATGAGATCGAAGAAATTCGCCAGCAAGTGCCGGACATGGAACTAGAAACCTTTGTTCACGGTGCATTATGTATGGCCTACTCCGGTCGCTGCCTGCTCTCCGGCTATATTAACAAGCGAGATCCAAATCAGGGTACCTGTACGAACGCCTGCCGCTGGGAATATAAAGTCGAAGAAGGTAAAGAAGACGATACCGGCAATATTGTACATATTCATGAGCCGATAGCGGTTAAAAACGTCGAACCTACGCTGGGTGAAGGCCAACCAACCGATAAGCTGTTTATGATCGAAGAAGCCCTTCGCCCGGGCGAATATATGAGCGCTTTTGAAGATGAACACGGCACTTATATTATGAACTCTAAAGATCTGCGCGCCATCCAGCACGTAGAGAAGCTGACTGAGTTAGGCGTTCACTCGCTTAAAATTGAAGGTCGTACTAAATCATTCTACTACTGTGCCCGTACTGCACAGGTCTACCGTCGTGCAATTGACGATGCCGTTGCCGGTAAACCTTTCGATGAAGAATTAATGACAACGCTGGAATCCCTTGCCCACAGAGGCTATACCGAAGGATTCTTACGCCGCCATGTGCATGATGAACACCAGAACTACGACTATGGTTACTCCATTTCTGAGCGTCAGCAGTTTGTCGGGGAATTTACCGGTGAACGCCGCAACGGATTAGCCGCCGTTGATGTAAAAAATAAGTTTTCAGTAGGCGATAGCGTAGAAATGATGACCCCGCAGGGTAATATCCATTTCACCATTGAATCCATGGAAACCTCTAAAGGTCAGCCCACAGAGGTTGCACCGGGTAACGGACACATCGTTTATCTGCCGGTGCCTGAAGATATTCATCTGGAATATGCGTTATTGATGCGAAACCTTAACGGTGGCAACAATACCCGTAACCCGCACACAGCATAATTTTTCTTTTTCGCCATTAATTTTTAGAAATAACTTATTTTAATGGCGAATATTAGAATCAGATCACATCTCTAGGGTAATAAATGGACTACTATCTCAACCCTAAAGATTAATAACTAGTTGTGTTCCTATTAACTTTTTAATAGAAACCACCTCCTTACCAGTCCAATCTCCCTTGGACTGGTTTCTTTTTTATATACGCTTTATTTTTCTTACAATTCATTTACTTATCCCTCACAATAAATCAAAAACACGTTTTCCTTATGCTATTTAGCCATGAATGCAACGGCTATCTTCCGGCGCCTGTAATCTGTCATTCATACCATAATCGCGAATAACCCCGGCAATTCTTAAACGATAATCTTTAAAAATAAACGCCTGTCCTTTGGTCTGTGCATCCCGATGTAAATGCAGGGTCCGCCACTTTTCAATCGCTGATTCATCCTGCCAGAATGACAGAGAAAGTACTTTTCCCGGCGATGACAGGCTTTCAAACCGTTCTATTGAGATAAACCCGTCGATTTCATCCAGTAACGGGCGCAGCCTGGCCGCAAATTCAAAATATTCATTTTTATGTTCAGGATGAATTTCTACTTCAAAAATAACTGCAATCATGCCGCTTCCCCCATTAATCATTCAGATATTCCATTTAGTTATGGCGTAAATATCTCCCGCTGTCAGAGACTTTTATGGTTCTAATCCTACCGAATAAGATTAACCCGTTATACTTATTATATTTAGTAATATCTTCGGAGAGACAATGAATTCAGCATCTTCCGCACTAATTATCCTTAATGGCAAAGGGGCTAACCACCCGGATATCCGTTCTGCAATCACTCAGCTAAGGGATCGGGGCCATAAAATTCTGGTCAGAGTAACCTGGGAGCATGGTGATGCTAAGCGGTATGTTGAAGAAGGCTATAAGTTAAATATTGATACGATTGTCGCCGGCGGCGGTGACGGCACTATTAATGAAGTGGCCGCTGCAATTGCCGCTTTACAACTAAATCATCACCCGCTTCCTACACTGGGTATTCTTCCCTTGGGAACCGCCAATGATTTTGCTACAGCCTGTCAGATTCCGGCCGATCTGCACAACGCGTTAGAGTTAGCCATTAATGGCACTGCGGTTGCTATCGATTTGGCAATGGTGAATCATCAACACGTATTTATTAATATGGCGACCGGCGGGTTTGGCACGAAAATTACCACTGAAACACCCGCCGCCCTGAAAGCAGCTTTCGGCGGTTTCTCTTATCTGCTGCACGGAATTAGTCAGGTTGATAGCTTAAAAGCCGATACCTGCACCATTACCTCTGATGGTTTTCACTGGTCGGGCGAAGCGTTAGTTATCGGTATAGGTAACGGCAAACAGGCCGGTGGCGGTCATCCAATTTGCCCGGAGGCGAAAATTAATGACGGGCAGTTACAACTGTCGATAATGATGACCGCGGATTCTTTGCAAAGCTTTTTATCCAGCCTGTTTAGCGGCAAAGATAACGAGAATATTGTTTTTAGTAACATGCCCGCACTGGAAATAACGGCACCTCACGAAATGATTCTTAACCTTGATGGAGAACCGCTAAAAGGCAATAAATTCTCTATCGAAGTGATGCCTTGCGCCATCAAATGTCGCTTGCCGCCGGACTGTCCACTGTTAATTTAGCGGCGCATTCATTTGGTGACAACGTCACGAAGATGCGACAGGACCAACTTAAAGCACTCATCGTTCAACCTGCTTGAGCTGCTTTGAGTTGCCCTCATCAGTGCAATAGAGCGGCTAAGTTGAGGCTGTTGTAACGTCAGCACCACCAGTTCAGGATCGCAAAGCGTCGTGGTGTATAGACGGGGTAATATTGCCACCGCCAGCTTTGAACGCACCAAGCCATACAGCGTCTCTAAAAAGTCGACGTGGTAATAAGCTTTAATCGATAGCCTGTGGGTCTCCGCCATGGAAGAGACCATCCGGCTGATATTGCCTTTAGAAAAAATGGCAATATGTCGCTGAGTCAGCTGACGCCAGGGTAAATGTAGTGACTCGGCCAGCGCATCGTCCCGACGTGTGACCACCACAAACTCATCCTCAAGCAGCGGAAAAACATCCAGTCCTGCGGGTAAACTGCTGTCTACCGCGCCGATGCCGAAATCAAGCTCCCCGGCTTCTAAGCCTTTTAACAACCCGTCATTGGTACGATCATGAAATTCTATGCGCAGCGTAGGAAAGCGTTCGGCAATAAGCTCCGGCACCGAAGGGAAAATCAGTGAGCTCACCGACGGCACCAGCCCGATTTTTACCGCCCCGTCCCCGCCTTCCGCCACAATGCGTTGTACATCATCAAATACGCTATGAGCTACATTTAATAAACGCTCTGCATGGGGTAAAACCGCCAGCCCCAGTTCGGTTAAGGTCAAGGCCTGAGCAGTACGATGAATCAGCTTGCCCCCCAGCACTATTTCAATTTGCCGGATCGAGCTGCTCAACGCCGGTTGACTGATGGCTAATTTATTTGCTGTGTCAGTAAAGTGGCGCAAAGAGGCCAGCGTGACAAAATATTGAATTTGTTTTAACGACAGTGCCGGTAAGCGACGCCATGGTTCAGACATAGTCACAACCTTTAATTACAAGCCTCTTAGAGAGGTCAATAAAAGTAAAAACGGAAACGTTTGCTTCACTATAAGTTTTTCTTATCAGGCTATAAATTTATTCACCTGTGCAAAAGCATTTAAGCCCCCTACATTAGCAGAATATTGCTTTTACAGGGTGACTTATGTGTACTTCAATTGCTCCACAGCAAACCAAACTTCGTCGTCGCGCAGTCGATGCTGCCTTAGGGAAAATTCCTTTTGATTTATTGCTGATCAACGGCCAGATAGTCGATATGGTGACCGGTGAAATCCGAGCGGTCGATATTGGTATCGTGGGCCATATGATTGCCAGCGTGCATCCAAGAGGCCAGTTTTCTCAGGCAGCCACCACCCATGACCTTAAACAGCAGTTTCTTAGCCCCGGATTAATTGATACCCACGTTCACCTTGAAAGTTCTCATCTGCCGGCCGAACGCTATGCGGGCATCGTTGTTGCTCAGGGTACCACCACCGTATTCTGGGACCCCCATGAGTTGGCGAATGTCCTTGGTCTAGACGGCGTACGTTATGCCATTGAATCGAGCCGCGGATTACCGCTAAAAGTGATCTGCGCAGCCCCATCAAGCGTTCCATCAACGCCGGGGTTAGAGATGTCGGGTGCAGACTTCCACGGTGAAGAGATGAAGACCATGCTGAGCTGGCCGGAAGTGGCCGGTGTCGCTGAGGTTATGGACATGCACGGTGTGCTGAACGGCAGCGATCGCATGCTCGAAATTATGCAAGCCGGCCTGGACAGCGGAAAAGTCATTGAGGGCCATGCCCGCGGACTTAGCGGCGAACGGTTACAGGCCTATCTGGCTGCCGGTGTCACCTCCGACCATGAACTCACTTCCGCCGCCGATGCGCTGGAAAAATTACGCGCCGGATTAACGCTGGAAATTCGAGGCTCTCACCCTTACCTGTTGCCTGAAATAGTTGAAGCCCTTAACGGCCTGCCTCATTTGTCATCTCAAATAACGCTGTGCACAGATGATGTCTCTCCTGACATGCTGTTGGAAAAAGGCGGCATTCTGCAATTAGTCAGATTACTGGTCAGCCACGGGCTACCAGTAACGGACGTATTACGTATGGCAACGCTGAATGGTGCCATTCGCTTACAACGTCCTGATTTAGGCCTGATTGCTGCGGGAAGAACCGCTGATTTAGTGGTGTTTGATAATCTGGAAAATCTTGAACCTCAGTCGGTATTTGTTAACGGTGAATTGGTTGCGACCGGTGGAAAAATGCACTCTGCGGTTAAGGCGGTTAGCGGTGTCTTACCACCGCGAGAGACTATTCGGCTCACTCCCCGTAGATTGCACGATTTTGAATTGCGTATTCCCGATATTATTAACGGCAAAGCCAAACTACGCATTATTAAAGGCGCCCGCTTCACCCAATGGAGTGAAATTACGCTGGATGTCAGAAATGGCATTGCGCTAATCCCTGAAGGCTACAGCCTGATTTACGTTCAGCACCGTCATGGCAGACACCAGCTAGGTGCTCAACTGGCAGTTCTTGAAGATTGGGGGGAAATGAAAGGCGCTATCGCCACAACCTACTCTCATGATTCCCATAACTTGGTGGTTTTAGGTCGTACACCTGCTGATATGTTGCTGGCCGCCAATACATTAATCGCCAGTGGCGGCGGTATGGCACTGACCCAAAACGGCGAAGTTATTGCCCATGTCGCCATGCCGATTGCCGGAATGCTATCAGATGCCGAACCTGAAGTTCTGGCCCGTGATTTTAAGGCCCTGCGGGATATCAGTGCACAGGTTGCCGATTGGCAGGCTCCCTATCGCGTATTTAAAGCGATTGAAGGCACGTGCCTTGCCTGTAATGCCGGACCGCATCTGACTGATTTAGGCCTGACTGATGGCACAACCCGAGAAATTGTTAACCCGCTGATTGAAGCCTGGTCTATACAGACAGATGCCCTTTAATTAGCCATATATTGATAAAAATAAGGGCGCAATAAAACGCCAGCGTTGTCATTTAAATTAATCCCAGGATCGGGAATATAGGTGAAATAATGTCACACAGTCAGTCTCAGCCTTCTACGGGCGGAATATTGCAGCGAATATTTAAACTCCATGAGCGTAATACCAACGTCAGAACCGAGACCCTTGCAGGGATTACCGGTTTTTTGGCTGCGGCATATTTGTTAGTGGTCATTCCGGGCTTATTGGCTGCCGGCGGCATGGATAAAGGCGCGGTGACTACCGGTACTATTCTGGTATTCGTGTTTAGCTCCTTGCTGATGGCTTTTTATGGCAACCTGCCGTTTATCGTCGGACCCGGTATTGGTGGTTCGGTACTGGTAGGTATTACGCTGGCGAGCAACGACGGTATCGGCTGGCAAATTGGCTTAGGCATAGCCTGCTGGTCAGGCATTCTGTTCTTTCTCCTTACGGTATTAGGGCTACGGGAAGTTGTTACCCGTTCGGTGCCTCAGTCGATAAAGCTCGGGCTGACGGCGTCGATCGGGCTGTTTGTAGCCGTACTCGGTTTTCGTAATGCCGGTCTGGTTCTGGCCAATGCCAAAAATAATTCATTTATGCTGGGTGACTTTACCTCCCCGGCAGCGCTGGTGGCACTATCCGGATTATTGATTGCTATCGCATTGCAGGCCCGTCGCTTTCCGGGGGCTATCTTATGGGCGATTTTAATTGCTACCGCAATCGGAATCCCGTTGGGTGTGACTAAGCTGCCGGCAAGTCCGTTTGCTATGCCTAGCTCTTTAGAGCCGGTATTCGGCCATGTGGATTTAATCGGTGCGATTAATATCGCCTTCCTGCCCTATCTGTTTGTTTTTTTTGCTGCAGAATTCTTTTCTACCATGGGCACGACGCTGGCCGTTGGCGGCAAAGCCGGCCTGCTCGACGAACACGGCAATATGAAAAATATCAACCGGCCGTTTGTGGTTGACTCTATCGCTGCTGCTCTCGGGCCGATTGTTGGTATTCCCGCAGCAACGGCATTGATCGAGTCGTCAGCAAGTGCTGAAGCCGGTGGCAAAACCGGCCTGACCGCGCTGGCCGCCGCAGTGATGTTCTTATTGATGCTGTTATTTACCCCTATCGCCCTAATGATTCCAAAAGAAGCCACCGCACCGGCCCTGATTCTTATCGGTTTAAGCATGTTTAGCGGCTTGCGTAAGGTTGATCTGGATAACTTTACCGAAGGGTTGCCGGTATTAATGATGGTGATGATCACGCTGATAGCCAACAGCTTTGGTACCGGTATTGCCGGCGGTTTACTGTTTTATATCATCGTCAAAGTACTGGCCGGCAAATGGAAGGAAATTCCATTCAGTCTGTATGTACTGGCTGTGCCGTTGGGTTATTACTTTGCTACGCTGGTGAAACATTGATTCCAAGCAACGCATGCTAGTATTGAAAGCATAACAAATAGAAAAGGCGCTGAATTCAGCGCCTTTTTATATCTGGGTTGTTTATCTCTGGCGTTCAAACCACTATTTAGCGTCGGCTAAATCACGCGGCATATTGCTCTGCATATTGTGCCAGATGGCTCCGCTTGCCTTGCCGTAGTGGCGAACGCAGTCCATGACCTGATCGTGGAGTTTTTCATGACAAATCTCAGACAGCTTACTGTAAAAATTCATCGCCAGCTGGCGGGCTTCCGGATTAGAGAAGTAGTAGCGCCCTACTCGCATATACAGACCTTTAATACCGTTTAGTATCAGGCCATAAATCGGGTTACCCGATGCAAACGCTAAACCGCGAAAAATATTGTAGTCCAGTTCAGTAAATGCATCCGGACGCTCTTCGATACCATCTGCCAACGCAAGCACTTCACGAGCCTTTTCAGGGTTCTGGCGCACCGCGGCACGAATAAAGATCGATGCAATGTTAGTACGAACCGCTAACAGGTTATCAATCAGTTGAGGAACACTGTCGTGATCTAGCCGGGCTAATGTCTCTAACAGGCTTAAGCTCGACGTTTCCCAAACGTTATTCACTTTAGTCGGTTTACCATGTTGAATGGTTAACCAGCCGTCTCTGGCTAAACGCTGAAGTACTTCACGCAGCGTTGTCCGGGTCACACCAATAAGCTCAGATAATTCACGCTCTGCGGGCAGAATTGTTCCCGGCGGAAACCGATTATTCCAAATGCTTTCGATTAAATACTCTTCCGCAAAACCGGCAGGACTCTGCGCCTTAATGACCATATTTGTATTATTCCGTTAGGATCGTAATGCTGAAAACAATGGGCTCATCATATCAGAAGCCAATAGCACGATATACCACCGATGAATATTCATTGAATCAAACTGTGGTTTAGGTTACAAAAAATCGGTTAATGGTTGATTTTCGACTATAAGAACAACCTGTTTTATCGCTAATATCGTAAAACTTATCGATAAAATACATTTGATTGATGGCAGAGAAATGAAACTAGTTTACACTAGCCGCGACAGGAAACGGCCTGTATGAACTAAAGTGAACTTATCATGTTATGTTTTCTGAATAGTTGTTCAAAAGGAAGAGGCGCGTGGCTATTACTGGCCATTAGTGTAGTGATACTCGAATTGGCTGCACTCTATTTTCAACACGTTATGCTGTTAAGACCCTGCGTGTTGTGCATTTATGAGCGCTGTGCACTATTTGGTATTCTTGCCGCCGCCTTGATTGGCATCATCTCGCCATCGTCAGCGTTTGTTCGTTACGCTGCCATTTTGCTATGGATATATAGCTCAATCGAAGGTTTATTACTGACGTGGAAACACACCATGATTCAGTTTTTCCCTTCACCGGCAAATACCTGTGATATTTTTGTCAGGTTCCCCGACTGGTTACCGCTGGACAAATGGTTGCCTTCAGTCTTTGTCGCCAACGGTGACTGTTCTGAAAAGCAATGGTCATTTCTGTCACTGGAAATGCCTCAGTGGTTATTAGCGATTTTTGCAGTGTATTTTATTCTTGGTCTGTTGGTTCTGATCTCTCACTTTGTAAAACCTAAGGCAAGACGCTTCTTCTCTTAATCTATACACACCTCTTTATAAACAAAAAGGCATCAATCCAGATGCCTTTTTGCCGTTTATGCGCTGAAATGCACTCATTGCTTAGCAGTATAACCAAATTATTATTTACTTTTATTTAAGATTTGATACTCCAATGTCGCTTTATTAAGTTATTCCCAATTAATGGATAACGGAGGACAAGCATGGAGCTCAACGGTTATACAATTACAGTTTTTGAAGGAGATGTCACCGGCACTCCAAAAGAAGGCTTTATCGTCTTCGGTCCGGAACATCATCACAAAATAGCCAGAGTTTATGGCGGCACGATTACCGAGCTGACTAAAGATTCATTTACCCGACTTTATGATGCGGTGGATGAGTTAACCAAGTTAACCGAAGATCTTTTCTATTCATGGCATCGTTGATAAGCCGCGGCATCAACCAAGAATGGCAA
>POVV01000615.1_pt1 | contig 20975 bp, 40 predicted proteins | sample 1560271 | NCBI WGS metagenome assembly POVV01 (sample SAMN08337232, study PRJNA429181) | Bioreactor metagenome, whole genome shotgun sequencing project. | biome: cows' rumen and soil; feature: anaerobic; isolation source: anaerobic chemostat enrichment culture, galacturonate as sole carbon... | reverse complement strand
TGTTTCAATGAGATCCCACTTACTCACTGTATTTTCATGTAGTAGGAGAGTAGTATAGTATTTCTTTTTCTCGTTATCCCACTTAGCCATTGCTATAGCTGAATAACCATTCTGTAAATCAATTGAAACTGTTACATTTGCCTCTGTTTCGTATCTAAGCATATTTAATTTCCTTTCTATTAATTCATATTGAATTTTTGGATTCACGTTTGTTAGGTAAGTATTTCTCCATTGAATGTAGTGAAATTTTCTGTGCAATGGTGGTTATTTAATTTCTCGGCTTAAAACTCATTCTGTGTGCTTTTACTCGCCTGATATTTTCTCATACGCTCAGAGGCTGCCTGTTTCTGTTCTACTGATAGTTCTTTTTTCTTAGCCCGGAAGCTAATTAACGTCTTATCTTGAAGCAAATATGTTTTACCACATTTAGTTTCTTCAATAACAGAGTACATCTCAGGACTGGAATTACATAGTTTGTCTAGTTTTGTTATGTACGTACTGTCAGATGTGTAAATGGTTGCAGTTTTCTCGTCCCTCATCATATTGATACATACTTCCTGTTCATAAACTGGAACAGAGGTTGGTGATTTTATTTCCAACAATTCTTCATCTTCGCTATAGACATCATTCATTTTCATTTACTATCCCTTCTTTCACAATTCTTTCTACATTGCTCATCAAATTTCATATCTGATAAAATCCGTCCAGCAATATCACTAATCGTTGAAAATCCACGATATTCTGTATTAAAGCTTTCTACATTAATGGCACCTCCATATGTGTTATGGTTTAAGTATGTATTTGTTCCTGTCATGTAAGTTGCAATTCTCCTTCTTATATTTAATTTTTGTGATTATTTCTTTTATCATTGACCGCCTTTCTGGTGAGCCATTGATTGTTTGGGTACATTTGGTTATTCTCTATTACTATGAAGATTATTTTAAAATTGGTTTCTTCTGTAAAGACATTCTTTGTAGTCTGTTAAACATTGCATTAATATTTTTTACGTTATACTTGTTTGGGCGAACATTTTTAGGTTTATCTAATTTTTCCACCAAGTACACATTGATGTTGTTTGTTTTATAACCATAAAAATCAACAGTTCTAATATAGTCGCATCTAAGTTTTTCTAAATCATGTAACGATATTGAAGATTTACCTAAATCAAATTGCAGGTATTTAGTTTCGTATTCTTGGCTGTTACATGTTTTTGAACATAAACATTTTATCTGATATACATCTTCATCAACATGGACTGGTATACTGTTTGTTCCAAAATATGCAGTTCCCAATTCCGAAAACCCAACCCAATCTTTCCATGCATCTCCAATTCCTAGCATCTTATTACTCCTTCTTTCTTATAAAATTGTATTTCTCAAAAACGCTGACATCTCGTTTTTTTTCTAAATAATCGTCATAGCCATCTTTTTCATATAACCTTTCATATTTCTTATTCTCTGAAACTACATAGTCATATATGGTTTTAATCTCATACTCTGAATATTTTTTGTCGTTCCCTTTCAACAATTGGACATACATTTGAGCAAGGCGGCGATTGTAATTAACTGTACTTATACTTTTCTTAATGTGTTTGTATGATTCTCTGTACTTTTGATTTTGTAATACGAAATTATCTATATATTCTCTGTCACTTGGCCTACCATACGCATTTGATAGTTGGCGTATTTCCTTGTCATCATTAATCACAAAATCATTTTGCCTATTGATATAGAGGAGTCCAATATCTTCAAGAATTTTGTTATACTCGACTATAGATCGTTCTGATATGCCAGATATTTGGGATATGTAATCAATCGTGAAGTTACCAACAACATGCTTCTTCGATACATACGGGTCTAGCCAAACCTCGATTTTCGAGCTGATTGTACTTATGATAAATATGAAATATTTCAATAGAAGAAAGTTATTCGTATTTTCAACATGAAATATTTTACGCACCTCATCAAAGGTGATCATTGTATACTTTGAACTTTCAAATTCTATCCAGAGAGAGGAGCAGTCCAATATGTAGCACTTATTTATTTCTCCTATTTGATTAATAATCTCTTCTTTGATTAAATCGTCTAGTCCGCACCTTATAAAATTCACTTTATATTTGGTTGGTTTATCATCTTCAAATAGGTAGTAGTAAATCTGTTGCGGAGTTATACAGTGTCTTTTAAATGTAGAAGAGTTCAATGCCTGCAAAGCACAATAGACTCCTATGGCATAATTGGATATGGCTGGCGAGTTAGAAATATAGTCCGGTATGAACAGATACTTATCTTTATTATCTTCTTGGTTCAAAATGGGATAGAAACTCCTTTCTCCTTATAAAATAAGGATTTAAACTTATCAGGGTGCAAAAAACAGTCGATTTGGGAAATCTAAGTCCAGAGACGTTTGGAAAAAATCAGCCAAAAACGACCGAAATTTGCAGTGTATTAATTAGTTACTGAATATTAATTAGTAAATGATTATAAACTGTCTCTATTGATCTGGTTTGGCATGAGCATGGGATTATCACATTTACATATTCTCCAATATCAATTTGATTTCTTTTTCTTGTAATAAGTATTGCTCCTACATTTCTGTAATTCTGTCTTAGTGGCATATATAATTAATACGTCTTTAGCGTATGTAGTTCTATCATCGTGGTAATCTGGCCGTTGACTCTGCCGCATATCACATGGTTATGATATTGTGTTGTCTGGAAAGATGGTTGATCAGATGATTGATGTTATAATTTACTGGCGTCATTAAATAGTAGAGTAGTGGTGTAATATGTGATTCTCTGTTTTAATGTAAAAAACTCCCATTGTATAGGAAGTATTTGTTCATGTGCATTTGTTGGTGGATAATATGATTATTGATTATTTTTAAATATGGCCGATGATTTGATAGAGTAGGGCATGTGCTAGTTAAATCAATAAAAAAACAGGCAGGTAAAATATACTTGCCTATTTTGTGTTTGCTTCTTCAATTTAGAAATAATTTACTTGTATTAATTTTATACGGTATAGAATCATACTTCGGTAGATGGGATAATTTAAGGTGATAAAACAAGGAAAAGCATAGATTATCCTTGGATTTAGGCTGATCTGTGATGAGTGATATTAATTAGATGTATAGTTGATTTTGGTGAAAATGAGGAAACTTCGAGGAAAGCTTAATAAATCAATGATTTTTAGTGTTTTAGAGGTGATATTTGAGGATTTTGATGTGTTTTTGAGTTGTCTGAAAACTTTATAAGTACTGATTTTGTTGGATTAAGTGATGATTGTCCCGAAGGTGCTACCGAAGTGATTTTGTTAATTGTTTATATTCGGAGTTCAATTCTAGACAAAATGCATAGATGGATATGATAGGAGCTTTTGGAGAGGTAGGAGTGTTTCCTAAAATGTAAACCTACCCCCACCCATCAGGAATCCCTTAAAAGCCTTGTAAAATCAATAAAAAAGTGAACTTCTGTTATTTCTTCACTTTAATATATTCTTATGCTATGACAAGTGGTCCTTGTTACTACGTGGGTCATCACGTAATTATGTTGTATTTATAACAATGTATGAAGTAGTGATAACTGTATTAATTTCTTTAGTACAGTTCGATTTATTGTTGTCTGTGCAACAAAGTGTTCATAACTATTTAGTAATGAGTATATAACTAATTAGTTATGCATCACTCGCTAAATTATTCATGGCTAATAGGTGCAATATCAATCAATAACTGGCTATCAATAGCAGCGAGTATCCTATTTGCGTCTGACACGCTGAAATTCTTCTTACGCATTAGTCCATACAATCCTTGTTTACTTAGTCCAACTTTGTCAGCTATGAATTGGTATTTGATTCCCCTATTATTTATATACTCGTCAACTATGACAGCTAATTCACTCATGGCGTTTTCTCCTTGGTAAATTATACTAGGTGATCACCTTGATCTATTAATTCTTATATCAAGGGTTCTTTTGTGTCTCTATCAATAAATCTGATCTCAACATTACAATTTAAGGCATCAGCTACACTTTCTAAAAATGATATTTTCATATCAGATTTAATTTTTCTATTTATGTTTTGTGGTGATTCTTTCATTGACAAAGCAACTTGCCTTTCATTTGTTTTACGTTTTACAAAAGCCATTTTTATATATTCTTCAATATTCATTCTTTAACTTCCTTTCGTCCTGTTAGTATTACATTATAAACAAATGTAATGATTTTGTCAAATCTAATAATGATAAAAGCAATAAAAATAATTATAAAATATCATTAAAAGTGTTGACATTATCATCAAAATAGGTTATAATAAGTACATGAGATAAAGGTAAGGCAACAAACCAATATCTCAAATCTAAGAAAGGGGAAACCTACATAATGGGCAAGGGCAGTAAAAAGCCTAAACCTATTAGCGACAAAGCAAAACTGTTAATAGCAATAGCAAGCATTGTGACAGCAACGGCAGGCCTACTAAAAACAGTATTTGACTTTATTATTCAGCTAATGAGTTTAGGCAAGTAACACCAATATTGTGGTTTGTGGGATAATTACCCACCGCCACAACTCCATTATAAAGGATTATATGAAAAAAGTAAACACAATATTCGTTGTTTCATCAATCATCTTTTTACTGGTTTCGCAAAGCCTTGTTTCTCTCTTTCTTTTCAGTATGAGCCTGGTAAATTGGTTCATGAATAGTAAAGAGTAGAAAGCGCCTAAACGTCAAAGCGTTTTGTCGGGTGCAATTCCTGACTAGGCTCTCAACAAGTGATGATACTTGCCACGGCTCCTTGATAATTGAATAGACTTTACACAATCTTGCATACCACTACCTTTTCATGTTATAATAATTAAAAGGACGGTGATAAAAGGTGCCTGAAATATCATTATTTTATGGTATACGCATAACCATGTACTATAACGACCATATGCCACCACATTTTCATGCTGAATACAACGGTAACAAAGCATTAGTTGACATTATTAATATACAGGTCATTAAAGGCTCTTTACCTAATAAGCAATTACGATTAATACTTGCATGGTGTACAATCCATCAAGACGAATTAATGCAGAATTGGGAACTTACTAAAGACATGAAACCACTGAATAGAATCAATCCATTAATATAGGAGGTGTGAATATGCAAGATTATTTTCCGGTAGTTGTGCAAGTGATACCACTAGATAATTATCATGTACAAGTATTTTTTGATAATGGGAAAATCGTCGAATATGACGCATCAAGTCTTTTACAAGGTGAGATTTTCAAACCTTTACAAGATATCCAGGTATTCAAAGATACATGTACCGTATTGAATGATACTCTTGCATGGGATATATCTGGAGACAGGAATCCAAGTGATTGTATAGACATTGATCCTTTCACACTTTACGAACTGGAATCTATTAATCACTTAATCGCATAAAAGATTATAAATTAAAGAGTGTAAAGCCTATTGAATTATTAAGGGTCTGCACTCTTTTTAATTTGCCTTGTATCTGATATAATGACATGTATATGATCATTAGCGGGCGAATAGGAGGTTATAACTAAATGAACATAAAGACTAACGAGGAGTTAAGACAAGCCATAAGTCAGGCGATAAAAGATTCTGGTATAAAGAAAACAGTATTAGCACAGAAAATAGGCTTGTCGCGTCAGGGTTTGGACAAATTTTTATTAAAACAATCTTTTTCACTCGATGACGCAAATAAAATATTAAATATTATACATCTTTCAGTATCGGCAGAAATTAAAAACGAATAAAGAAAGTTGCAAAAAACGAATAAAATAAGTTGACATTTATAATACGCTATGCTATACTTAATATAAGTTAAAGGAAAGGAAAAATTAAAAATGGTTAAAAATTCAAAACTGCAAAACTTGTTTAAATTGTCATCAAAAGTCACGGTCATCGTACCAGCTACAATCAATATTAATCAAGAAATTGACAATACACCATTTGTGGATAAAGTTGCTTCTTTAATGTCCGAGTGTTTCGGGGGAGCAACGGCAAGCCAGACACTAGGCTACTGGCAATCACCTACAATGGGACTTGTCAAAGAAAAATCCACTACAGTGTTTGCATATTGCAGCGAATCGGATTTACAGTCTAATATTGATAAGGTCATAGAATTATGTGAAAGCCTAAAAACTGAAATGACACAAGATGCTATTGCATTAGAGATTAATGGCGAAATGTATTTCATTTAATAAATAGGAAAGTCGGTTAAGCCGTGGCGGATCATATCCGTAACTTTCCACTAGTCCAGATTACCGGACAAAAAGAAAAGTCCAGCGATTCCAGTCGCCAGACCTTTCCGGGAATACTGAAATGTGATTCAATATATTCCACCTTAAGCAAGTCGAGTATAACACATTTCTTAGATAGTTGTCAAATCTGACAATTTAAAAAATTCCCAAAACAAACAGAGAATTAATAATTGCAACCTGTTAACCAGCTTGCACCCTGACAACGCACATATGTAATAACGGTTTTATCTGGAGCAATTGGAGTAGCATATACTCTGTTAATGGCGAATCAGATCACGAAAAAAGAGTTACAAGACAGAAAGCGGAATAAATTATTAAAACGCTGCTTAATCTGGTAAGTGTTTATTGTGGTAAGTTACCTTAACGGTGGTTATGTGAGGGCAAAGGGATAAGAGGACAGATAAATAAATCCTGAAAAATATGAAACTGCGCTATAGATGTACTCTGGTCCCCGTGAGGGAGACTTTAGAGACAATACATCATAGAAATGAAACAATGATTTATTCGCAGCCATAAAACAACATTCAGGCATTACAATAACAAGTCCTGAAATATCGTCGATATGGTTGTTTTGTTTAAAATTTTTATCAGTTACACCACGCACATAAACCAGGCACAACATATCGGTTTCTTGGATTGTATATACTTCATTCCTTATTACTGGTTGCGTGTAGTTAAATATATTCAGAACGTATGAAACAAGTTGATTGTTGGAAGCTCTTGGCAACTACCCATAACGGGAGGCTCTGCTAGACAATCTTTCATTAATTGGCTTTTCTTATTTTGAAATCATTGGCTTTTGTGTGCGTTAGTATCTGATAAAGATAGAAATTTCAAAAGGAGGAAATGATATTCATGAATGTAAATGAATTATTAGAAAGCAAGGAATTACGGGAAAAGCTAGTTGCAAAAGTGGAAATATTAGATAAAGTAAAGAAATTACTTCTTATCCCCGGTACTGACAAAGCAACGGTTAAGCAAATTTCAATGTATTACGAAGTCGAAGAAGGTGCCTTTAAAATGTTGGTATCAAGAAACAGAGGTGAGTTAGAAGAAGACGGTTTACAATCGCTGAATGGGGCCAAAACAAAAGACTTTTTGGTAAGTAACAATTTGTTACCTACCAATGGCAATGGCTTCTTTGAAGCAGAGGGAATAAGATTCGCTTATAAAAGCAATCTGTTATTCACTCGACGGGCGATATTAAGGGTTGGAATGCTTTTGCAGGATTCCGATATAGCCAAGGAAATCCGTACTCAATTACTTAATATAGAAGAAAAGACTTCTAATGAAGTAAAAACCGCTGATATAACAGAGGAACAATCCCTTGCTTTGTCTGTTGGTATGGCATACGCAAGCGGAAACCCTGACGCAATTATGATTGCTACCACCAAAATGATGGACTTTAAAAACCGTCACATAGCAAAACTTGAGGAATCCAAGAAAGCACTGGCAAACGGTATCCTAGCATGGGAAGACAGAAGCAGGATTAATTTTGCAGTACGTAAGATGGCAGCATATGCCCATATTACAGTGGGTAAAGCATGGAGCGAGTTGTACAAGCAGTTAAAGAATGGTTTCCATATTGATTTACAAAGCAGAGGAAAGCAGCCATGGATACAGCACGTAAATGAAAAAGAATGGCAATGTGTTATTAAAGCATTTTCAGCATTGTGTGAGTATTACGAGTTGGAACCTAGCGAAATGTTCCACGATTTGAAAATTGAAGAAGAAGCAAAAGTTTAAAAGTAGGGCTTATAACGGTCAAATGTTATGAGTCCATTTTTGTTAATATAACAGGAGGATTTAGAAAATGAAAGATAAAGTGTTGAAACTTGTATCCGCAATTTGTAATGAAGTAAGCAGAGATTGCAGAAGTCTTAATAAAGCAGGTATTGCTAGGAACCTTATGGACATTGCAAATATTCCAGAAACAGCAGAAGTAAGGGAAATTCCCGTAGATTGGGAAAATCAAGTTGTAATATTATTTGTAGTTCCCAATGATGACAACTATTATAGCTTATTTACTGGTATAGGCACTGATAAAGAATTTCATCTTAAATTATCTATTACTGGTACAGGAATTCTTGACACAGAAAACGAGTATTATAATTTTTTAGATGAAGAGGAATCTCTTCCGATGGATTATTTTATAAACAAAAACGATGTTCAAGAAACTGATGATGCAGAAAACTACTTAATAGGTTTTATGTCTATGAAAACATGGTGATTTAAAGCTAAACACAACCGAATATCCATTTCATAGGGAGGTAGAAAGATGTTAGATAGAAAGCAAAGGGCAATTTTAAAAGCGTATGGTAAGGCTCAGTTAACCTTAAAATCTCATGTAGTAGTTTTTTATGATTATGGAAATGGTGATTCAAATTATCTTGTTTTACCTTGTGACGAGTTATGGACTTCTTGGAGATGCAGAAGGGAAGACCATGAGGTTATAAACTGGCTGCACCCTCATACTCACCCATACTGGGAAGAATATGATATATCTGATGATGATTTTTCAGAGTATATGCATAAGCGGTTTTCTATTTTGTATGGGCAGGAGGAACAAAATGAAAGTTAAATATAACATATATAGAATCAATGAAGAAACCGGAGAAATACTTGGCCTATTGTTAGATGGAGTTACAGATATTTCACCGTATAAAGACGGTGTATATGATAAAGACGGATTCTTTATAACCCTTAGCAAGGAATCAAGCCTTGAGCTTAAAAACCAATTGTAAACGAATCACAAGTAAACTATTCTTTCTTTTGAAAATTTGGAGGTAATCAAAATGGTTAAATTAACAAGAACAGAATTAACATGGATAATTGGCGAATTAGATAAAAGTGTATCAAGTATTACAAATGACCTAAGTCGTTTTCATAAAATGAGTACCATTGAAAAGGGCTTATTAGAACTTAGGTGCGAACATTTAACTACTATATCAAGTAGGCTACAAAAAGTACTTGATGAAAAAGGCAAACGAATTGCTATAGAACAGTAGAAAGAGGTATTCTATTACGGAGTATCTCTTTTTTAATGATTAAACACTTTCAAGGTGAGAGGTAACACAGTGAAGAGAATTAAGAAGCTTAAAGGTTGTGGAATCTACCAGAACAATAGCAAAGAGATAGAAGAACACAGATTCAATATAACAGTCTTACACCCTGACAACATGGAGTATGCTTACATGTGCAGCCCTTCAGACTCTGACATGGAATTTGACACAGTAGAAGCAGCGGAAGACTGGATCAATAATTATGATAAATGATGGAGAATTAAACATAACACACATAATATAGAGGGAAAAATAAAGTGAATAATGCAGTAAGAACGACCAATTATAAAGAATGGGCAGAAGCCAGATATAAAAATTTCAACCAGAAAATAGATACTTTCAAAAATCATGCAAAATATGAGTGGCTAAGAAAGTACGCAAACGACGCTATAAGTTGGAATGAAAGAGCTGGTTATTTAATGATTATGGCTGAGGATTTTATAAAACGCATTGAAAAAATGCCGTTGGATTATATAGAAGGTTGGTTAAACGGTGAAAATGAACTTGAATGGAAACCGGAATATAGATAAAATGCGGATTTTAAAGGAAGATCAGGGTAGATGAGAGAGGTTAAATAGTATGAATTATGATATGCAATTAACTAATAAAGAAGATATAAAAATAGGTGACACGATTCTATGTAATGATGGGAAGATAAGGACGGTATGTCGAAATAATATAACAAACGAATTTATGGGATTATGTCTTTTTGGTGATTCTTACCGATTGGGATGTGAAAAGGTTAAAAAAGTAATTAATTTGAAATTTTAATGAATAGAATAGTACTTTTAAAGGGAGGGAATAATGAAATTATCAGAAGCAAAAAGAGCATACGATAATAATCAAATGGTACAGCATAAAGAAGATGGTAACATCTGCAATTATATCAGCTGTTTTGATGATGACGAAACAGGGGTGTATTTAATACATACACACACTTTTATACCATTGGAAAAACTCCAATTATATAATGTGCACGATTATTGCCGTAATTGTTAATAAGAATATTTATCCCTAGTTTGAAGCCATTGGACGGTGTTCCGGTGGCTTTTATAGTGGGAATAAATTAATTAAATTAATGGAGGATTATATCATGAAGAAAGAATACACGGTTGAACATATAGCAGAGACAAGATGGTTTTATACTTTTACAGAACCAAATGCAAAAGGCGAAAAGGTAGTAATTGAATTATGTAAGTGTACCAATCCAGGCGGTAATAATGCGATACCTGTATTATGGGAAAAACATGGATACATGGATAGAGTTTTAGAAACATACTGGAGTATTCAGACATTTGTAACCGATACAGAAGGATGTTCTTATGAAAGGTATAATCCGCAAGTTAAGCCGGGTGGAAGTAAAATTAACTTTAATTGGATGTTTGAAGCTACTGAGGAAAATAAGCAAAAACTAATTAATGAAGTTTACAGATTGGCTTCATCAGCGTGTGGAGAAACAGCAACAGAGGAAAAAGTCAGGACAATTAAAGAGTTTGCAAAGAAAAACCAAGTTGAGTTACTTACAAATGTACCAGAAGGTTGGAAAAAGTTAAAAGGGTCAATGACTGCTCCTATTGGTGCCGTATGGGTTTCAAATATGGAACCATTTAAAAGTGGAAATAGAAAAACAGCGTTGCTATTTAAAGGTTAAGGAGGTAAGAAATTAGATGAAAACGACTATCAATTATATAAAAGATACTACAAAAATTACTTTTGAGTGCGTAAAAGATAGAGGTTGCTTTTACAGTGGTGGTGTTCTATATATGAAGATCTTACAACAGGATTTAGACCATTACAAAATAGATAATATAAATGCAATAAGCATTATAAATGCCGGTTTGACATTTTTTGATTTAGATGAAACGGTATACAGAGCAGTTAGAGAAGTAGAGAAGTTTAATAAAAAACATTAACAACAAGATTATAGAAAGAAATGGGGCAATATTATGAACATGGATATTTTGGCGGTAGATATTAAACATTTATCAACATATGATTTTCTTCAGGACGGAGAAACAGAGGAAGAACTTTTAAAACGTGCCAATTTCTATAGACAAAACAATATTGATTCATGGAGTAAAAATTGCAAAGATTATCCATGCGAACGATTTGAACAGTATTTAAAAGAAGCATTAAACAAGGAATACAGGGTTATGACATGGAACGAATTTGAACAGCTACAAAGAGATTCATATATTAACCGACCACTAGAAGAAGCCACAGAGGAATGTTTTGAAAATGCTTTGAATGTACTTCCTCCTTTAAAATGGTGTACGATAGACGGAATAGAAATGTTTTGTATGTCCGAAATGTACACGGGAACCTACACAAACCAATATGCAAGGTGTGGCGACAAGTATTATACAAAAATGGTAGACGTGACCGACAAAAATACTTGGATCAATAACTATTTATAGAGAGGTGGGGGTAACTATGAGAAAAGTAACTTTTATTATAGACGATATGGAATATTTGAGGAATCTTTATAAGAAGGAATTAACAGAGGAACAGTTTAACAACATTATGGGTGATCTGAAGCCATTTAAGGCAATTTTTACGCTTACAGGCGATAAGTACCCAGACAGATATACTTTAACTACACCAGAAGGAGAAAAGCTAAATATTAATGACTTAAACGGCTATCAAACAGGCTGTATATTAGGTGACTGTTATTCATATTATGAAGGAAAAGGGTATTGCCACAAAACTGAAAGTCCTTGCGGAGTGGTGGAGATAAAAGAAGAAGCAGTTTAGTTGCCATAGAAAGTAAGTTTTATTTAGAAAGTGGAGGAAAACAAAATGGAAATTAAAAACTTATCTCAGTTAAAGAAAGCAATTTCAGAAGGTCATGAATTTGTTATTAAAAATCACAGATTATCGGACTTCATAGGGCAGAGGCGTAAAGGCAATGTAATTCAGACCAATGCAGTATATTTGATTGTTCCAGATGAACCAGAAAACAAGATAAATCAAGTCAACGGTGGGCGCGGTTCATGGCTTGAATATGGTAAGGCTTCAGCTTGGGAATTCAATAACGGATATTGTACACTTTTCAACGGAGAACATAAACCGGAAAATCTGGTAATGTCCTTCGTTTTTGAATGATCGGAGGGAAATAAGATGGCTAAATATAAAATGATAATTAATACAGACAAATATGTTTGTAGAAGATGCAGCAAAAAGAATTGGGAACCAGGAACAAGAAACGATTATATGCTTGCTATTAATGGCGTTACAAGAATACTAAACAGCATGAAAGAAGTAATGTGGCAGTTGGAATTGTTTCACGGGAATTCTTTTCTTTCTTCTGAATACGATGAAGAGAAAAACAAAGAAGAAAATTATCACTTATCGGATAAATATATTGCATTCTTGAAAAAGAATGAAATAACCTATCATGATAGGTTGTGTGGATTCGATAGGACGCAATATTTATCAGGCTACGGATGGATGCAAGGCTATTTTTGTATTGGTAATGTTTTAAGTGAATTAAAAGATAATGGATCAGTCAAGGTGCCTTTTGAGTGGCTTTATGATATGAGGCAGTACGATAAAAATATGAATGGCTGCTATATGGAAATTGTTAAAGTCAGTTAAATGACGAATCAGCTAAGACCGCAATTTTGTATAAAATGGAGGAGTTGACATGACTATTAATGAGTTATCAGGAGCAGGTATTACTCTAGAAGGGAAAATTATTATAAATAGGTATCACGAAGAAACTGACGATGTTGAGTGTATAGCAGAAACTGAACCAGGAGATAGCGTCAACGTTCTTTCTGCACAGATTAGGGAGAGGGTAATTAAATATATGTATGCTACTACATGGGAAAAGCCAAACGGAACTGAATCGGCGTGTATGGTTATTGAATTCGAATAACAAACAGTTTCGGGAACCCCCAGTGTTTATGCGGGTTCCCGGACTTTTTTTATAGCAAGTGGTACCCGAATGGTACCTTTGCGGCCATATTTAGTTGTATTATAAAAATTCTGTTGGCATTCCCCTTTTGGAAAAGCAAAGAATGGTACCGGGTACCAGCTGATAATATCCATCCTGCAGCATGGTCTCGTAAGCTGCTTCCGGATCAGATGATATTGTAAGCATGGTAGGAAGCTCCTGAAAGGAAATAACATTTTTTCTTTTATTCGTAGAATCCCATATTATGACATCATCATTTTCATAAATTGAATTGCTTGGCAATGCCGGCAGCGATTGTTTTAACTCAGTCATAATATTGAGTAGCTGTGCTTCCATTGTTCCCTGCCCCGGAGCCAGGCCATTTATATTGGCATCTTGCAATCCCAGGGCAACTTCTTTTCCCTTGCCTGGGTAGAGATGTGCATACGTATCTAATGTCACAGAGACATCTTTATGACCAATTCTTTCAGAGATGGCAATGATATTAAAGCCCATCTCTATAAGCAGGCTCACGTGGCTATGTCGGAGATCATGCACACGAATGGGCGCCAGGCCGGCAACGGCTGAAGTAGATTTTAATTCTTTCCGGAGATAGGATGCCGTAAACATGAATATACGATCTGTAGGCTCCAGGCCATATAATTTATCTGTATACTCCATAACCTCATTATAAAGAAATTCAGGTATAGAGATGCAGCGAATACTATTTTCTGTTTTTGGGGCTTTAATAATGCTTTCACCATTGACAATCTGAAAGTTTTTTGTAATGTTGAGTTTATGATCTGGAAGGAAGTCTGCTTTTGTAAGTGCGAGCAATTCACCTTCACGGATGCCTGTCCAATATAATATATCAAATGCTACTTTCGCCGGAGGTTTGACTAAATATGATTTAAACTGCTTGAAATCATCCAGTGTCCATATCTTCATAGCATCTGCAGAGGATTTTCCCATGCTTCCAGCTATCTGTGCAGCGTTGTTTGCAAGACTGTAGTATCGGCGGGCATGATTCAACATAGCAGACAGTTCATTGTTTACGGCCTTTAAGTAAGTATTTGCATAGCCATACTCCTGATCATATTCATCATAACCCTTCTGACGAACCCAGGATTGCCAGTTTAGGACATCAAGGGGGATGATTTCATTGATGGGAGTTTTCTTGAAGAATGGGGTTATTTTATTATCGATCATATTCTGCTTCCTGGCGGCGGTAGTGATTTCTATCTTTTCATTCTTAACCAAATCCTCCATGTATTTTTCTGCGAATGCGTCAAATGGGATGTCAGGTGATTTCATATATTTGTCTTTAAAATCCTTTTCCCAGATTTCCGCATCTTTTTTTCTTAAGAATCCACGTTTGTGTTTCTGTTTTTTTTCACCGGCGGCATTGGTGTACCTGAACTTACAGCTCCATGAGCCACCCTCTTCTTTATAAGCTGGCATAAATCCTCCATTGGTTAAAAAATAAAGCCTTACGTATAGTAAGGCTATAAACTAAAAACAATTTTTCACGATTGCCTTATAGGCTTTATCATCGACTTCTAATAAACTTCTTTTTCCATCTTTAAATTGTATAGCTACTTGATAAATACCTTTATTCTTTGCTGATAATCCGCCAGCCAACATCCCAACCGGTCCGAGCAGAGCACCGCCTACTAGTCCTCTGGCCACACCACTAGATGCACTTTTCCTATGTTCGTCAGTTATAAGCTCATATGACTCTACATTCTTATTATTTAACTCAAAAGATTTTATCAATCCAACATATAATGACGCGATCCCTAATGTGCATGTTATTTGCTTCCCTTGATAATCTCCAGCTATTACCTTATTTTTTGCATTTGCCATGTTATTTTCTCCTTGTTATTATTGTGATTTTATATCAAAAATTGAGGGTAACTCAACGGCCTCATTTCTTATCAATCCCACACAGCAATCATTATACAGCGACAAGAATCACAAAACGGGGGTGCTGTTTTACCTATTACAGCTTTTGATAAAGGATATATTTTTTTATCGTGTTTTTTGCAGTGAAGGCAGGTCTTTTCGTCATCTACTGAGCACACTTTATATTTTTTGACATCTAATTTTTGGAATTCTTTTAATTCTCGTAATGAGATCAACAATGTATTTGTATTTCCGATTTGCTCTTTTGAAAATTCGTTATAACCGAGTTTCGAAAGATGCTTTTGTACCCCATCATAAGTTGAATGACTTGTTAGAGTCACAATAGCCATAACGAGTTCTGGCTCCGAAGGGGTTTTTAAAGCTATGTAATCCCTAAGTGCCTCCATATCCTTTTTTATATTATCTCGATTATACCCCAGGCCATAGGGAGTCTTACCATCAGATTTGAACTCATATAGAGGATATACCCATTCATAATTATTGGATCGTAGTGCTTCAAGCGTTTTGCTAATTCGGTTTTTTGATTCTGTTAATTTTCTGGTGTCATATTCGGCAATAGCATCTTGGCCAGTGGCAGTAGTCATGAACACTTTTTGTGTGAAGTATTTAGATAGATTAGCATTACTATTTTTTAACCGATCAATAAGAGCTTGTTTATCTCCAGAGACAGGCAAACCCTCGCCTTTTAATGCAACTTTCAGATCATTTGTTTTGTAAGCTTGCAGAGAACTAATAATGTCACAATAACTGAGATATCCTAGATTGATTAATTTATTTACTGTTTTAGAAAGATCCAGATCATTTCTATATTGAAAAGTCTTAGAAAAAGAATCTAGATTAGCAATTTTTAAATCACAGTATTTAAGAAACTCCATCTCCTGATCTGATACTGTTTGTGGTTTATTATCTGCCAAAATCACTTTCTTCTTGAATACATCAAAGATTCCCATAGTGTCCCCCTTAAATCTCTTGTATTTATTCGGCCAACTTAATAACGGCTGCTCAGGTACCACTCTAAGCTAAGTATTTTCCCTGTTTAGTTGCGGCTTGTTCTTTTTCTTGATTTATCATGTTTTCCATTTGAACTAAAATTGCACGCTGATTCCTTCTTGAAAGTACACGAAAATAAGATAGTAGATCAGATTCATCCGTGGACAGATCCGCATTAGTTCCTATCTGCTCAACTGTATTTTCTTCTCCTGTTAATAGATATTCAAGACTAACACCTAAAAAATTACAAATGTGGATTAAGTATCTTGCGGGTGGATCAGTACCTCTGGATATCCAATTGCCTACGGTGCTAGGACCTACTCCTATAAAAAGGGCAAGGTCCTTTTGCATCAAATCTTTCTCTTCTAATTTCTCTTCGATACGCTGAATAATCATAAAACCTCCATAAAAACACAAATGTGAATTTATATGTTGACAAAAACACAAATGTGATTTAATATATAAATGTAACAAACAAATGTAAAGTAGATTTGTAGTTTTGGATACAACAACAGCCGGGCTGCCAACCCGGAACTCTTCAACATTATGCAACCGAGGTAGACAAGCCCTCAAAAGATTAGCAGTCGTACCTGTGAGCCTGACCCCCATGGAGGCAATAGACACGCAAGACTGATAGCGGTTGCAGTAATTCAATTTTGGATTTGAGGTATTGCCAATACCCGTTTTTGAAAATCCTTTTTGCATATGTTGTAGTAGCCAAACTACAAATTTATTTTACCTCACAAGCTAACAATTGTAAAGGAAGTTTGTAGGAAGGAGGCGAAATTGAATGGCAGTATACACTCCTAGATGGGGTAAGGAAGTAAAGAAAGCATTAATTGATAATGATCTTTCGATAGCGGACCTTGCGGTTACATTGGATTACTCAAGAATCTATTTAAGTAATGTGATTCATGGACGCGATTATTCCAGTGAAATTGTAACGAAGGTAAGCAGACAGCTAAATATCCCGGAAATGGGGATGTGTGATGTCTTGCGCTAACACTATTTTAAATCAGATTGGAGTAGGAATCTATGGGAGCAAAGCCAACGAAAGCAGCCAGTAGTATCTACTGTAAGTCGAGATTAGAAGCAGCTACCTATGATGACCGGCTTAAGAGCCGGGAAAAAGCAGCAGAAATGTTGGGATATGACCCGTCGACAGTAGCCAGCTGGGAGCTTGGTTCAAGCCGACCGTCACCTGAAGCTGTTTTGATCATGGCAGATACATATAACGCCCCGAACCTATGCAATTACTTTTGCACTAATGAATGCCCTTTAGGGAAAGATATGCCGTCTATTATAGATGGTGACTTAGATAGAATTGCGCTGCGGGCATTAGGGGCGATAAAGGATCTGAAAAAGGCTAAGGAAAATCTTATTGAAATTACAGTAGATGGAGTTATTGATGAAAGTGAAAGGCCACTGCTGGAAGAGATATTGAAAACCTTTGATGAATTATCCGTAGTGCATAATAGCCTGAAAGTCTGGTATCAAAAACATAGCAAGGAGGGATAAGGATGCCGAAGGGGAGATCAGCTAAAAAGAAAACTGAAATGGCCCTTAGTAATACAGTGACGCTTTCATATTATACGATTCAAGATGTTATGACTATTCTTGGGTGTGGCCGTACGAAGGCGTCAGAAGTTGTCCGGGCATTGAATGATGAACTTGAAAAACAAGGATATATGAGATTTCCGCTTGGGAGGGTTCCGAAAAAGTATTTTCATGAAAGATATCATTTGGAAGAGAGGATAGAGGCATAAGCGGAATTCCTATGATAAATACCCCCAGGGAGGTAACTATGAAGCATTTTGTTGACGTAGATGATTTTCAAGATGGCAGCCGACCGCCGGCCATTGACTGGGTAGAATGGCTGCTTAATGGGATATTCGCCACAGCTGGAGCAGCGATGATGGCATACATAGCCTTTCTGGCGATGCAGGCATATATAAAATTATGAAAGGAGGAACCCCATGGATATGTCAAGATTATGGCGTACATGCTTCCGCATTGCCTACGATGACAGTAAACGCTACAAGGCTATTGCGATTGTAGAAGGGGTGGTAATTATTGCCCTAGTAGCTACGTTGGTGTTAATAATGTTTGTAATAAAGCAGCGGATTCCTACCGTGTAATGATCCGTGAGAATACCAGTTAGGAGTGTGAGAATCCATAATAGTCAAACTTAAAGAAAAAGCCCCAGGAGCTGCAACTCCCAGGGAATTAAGGTAACTCGTAAATATTATACAGCCCTATTATACATAGGGTCCAGGAGGAAATCAAGATGGATTTAAAAATCGCCAACAATACATTAGTTTTGATTGGAGAGATTGTATCTGGATTTACATATAACCATGAAGTTTGCGGTGAAGGATTTTATTTAGTGGATTTGGCTGTGAAGAGACTCAGCGATCAGATGGACGTCCTCCCAGTATTAGTGTCGGACCGGTTACTTGATGTGAGCCAGGATTATATTGGAAAAACTGTCCAGGTTTTAGGACAGTATCGTTCCTTCAATATCATAAAGGTAAATAAAAGGAGATTATTCCTTTACGTATTCGCTAGGGAAATTTATTTCATTAGCGAGAATATGGTTGACGCTACAAAGTCAAACAGTATCTTCTTAAAAGGTTATCTCTGCAAATATCCTAAATACCGGAAAACACCATTAGGGCGTGAAATCACGGACCTGCTTATCGCTGTGAACCGATCTTATATGAAGTCGGATTGCGTACCATGTATAGTTTGGGGCCGCAATGCCAGATATGCCGCAGGGTTTGAAGTGGGATCAGCTGTTGAGATCGCTGGCCGGATCCAGAGTCGAGAGTATATTATACGCCTGGAAGATGGCAGTGTGGAAACAAGGATTGCTTACGAGGTGTCCGTTTCAAGCATTAATTTGATTTAGGAATTTTAAGGAGGAAATCAAGATGAATAGTCGAAATCGTAAGAAAGAGAAAGCAAAGCGTAAAATTGAATACGGCAAGCGCAAGGCGCTTCATAAACTGTTCGATCTGGCACTTGATATTAATGGTCTTGAGGATCGCAAGAAGGGTCTCACTGGAAATCTTCCAACCGCATTTTTTTACTATGCTGGTCATGTTTCTATGGCTGAGATAAACGTATATCGGTATGGCTGGGATCCGCATCAAGGCGCAGATCAAAATATTGTTATATATGATTGTAAAGATATCGGCAAAAAAGTGAAGCAGCTGGAGGCACTGGCACATGATTTCCGAAGTGATTCGATGCTGAAGAATTGCTATCAGGAGGTGTGAAATGGCTTATTACAGGAAATGCCCCTATTGCAATGCTAATCTGGACCCGGGGGAATCCTGCAGGTGTCAAGACGATGAGCGCGGACAGGATAGGCTTTGTAAGATCAATGCGCTAGAAGCTGGAATGTATATAAAAGATGTAGTCCCCAATGCACGTACTAAAGGGAGAATCCCTGAAAGCATGGGAAAGTTTCACAAAATAGGATAAAAGTAGAGTAGGAGGTTATTATGGGAAACGTATTAAATATTTATGAATCCGCTGGAAATTTGTCAGGTTCAGGTAAAAGATCCACAACAGAAATGGTTACCACCCGTCAGGCGCAGGAGGTACAGGCTGCTATGGTCATAGCGAAGAAGTTCCCAAGAAATGAGGTGGAGAGCTATAACCGTATTCTCACGGCCTGCAAACGGCCCAGTCTGGCAGAACAGGCCATGTATGAATATTCCAGAGGAAAGACAAAAGTAACTGGACCATCTGTCCGTCTGGCTGAAGCTATGGCGCAGAACTGGGGGAACCTTGATTTTGGAATCATAGAGTTGGAACAGAAGCACGGGGAAAGCCAGGTTATGGCTTATGCCTGGGATTTAGAGACCAATACCAGACAGACCAAGATTTTCAGTGTCCCACATATCAGGGAAACCAAGAGTGGGAATATCGTTCTGACAGGTCCAAGGGATATTTATGAGCTGGTAGCAAACCAGGGAGCTCGCAGACTCCGAGCCTGTATTCTGGGAATAATTCCCGGAGATGTCATTGATTCAGCCATTGCCCAGTGTGAGGCAACGTTGGCAGGACAGTGTGAGGGGCCTCTGATTGATACCGTGCGCCAGATAGCAAACACATTTGGTGAGAAATATGGGGTTACTGTACCGATGCTCGAAAAATACATCGGCTGTAAAATAGAAAGCTTCACCATGAATGATTTAATCCGTTTAAAAAAAGTATACCGTTCTTTGGTAGACGGTATGGGCGGACGGGAAGATTTTTTTGAAATGGCCCCGGCTACAGATACTTCAGAAGTTACAGATCCTTTTAAAGATGGGGAAGGAAAAGCAGGAAAAAATCAGGAAAAGACTTCAAAAGGTACCCCAAAGGATAAGAGTGGTCAGGAACCAGCTCCGGCAGCTTCGGAGGAAATTAATCCGGCATTTATGCCAGATGAACGGCAGGAAACTCCGTTTAAGTAAGGGGTGTAAAAATGGTATTAACATCAGAGAATTATTACAGCCTGGAGGCGGGGGGAAATTATTTTTCCGTTTCCCAATATAAAGATTTTATGAAATGTGAGGCCATGGCCGTTGCAAAAATTAGAGGTGAATACCAACAGCCGATGACAAAGCCTCTTTTGGTGGGATCATTTGTAGATTCTTATTTTGAGGGAACCCTCCCAGAATTTATGAAAGAGAATCCAGAAGTGTTCACAAGAAAGAATGAGCTTAGGAGCGAATTCAAGAAGGCGAATGAAATCATCGGAAGGATAAAGGCGGATCCACTCTTCATGCGATTTATGGGTGGGGAAAAGCAAAAGATCCTTACATTCGAACTT
>POVV01000613.1_pt1 | contig 21075 bp, 11 predicted proteins | sample 1560271 | NCBI WGS metagenome assembly POVV01 (sample SAMN08337232, study PRJNA429181) | Bioreactor metagenome, whole genome shotgun sequencing project. | biome: cows' rumen and soil; feature: anaerobic; isolation source: anaerobic chemostat enrichment culture, galacturonate as sole carbon... | reverse complement strand
CGGATTAGCATCGCGTGGGCATGTAGCATCTGTGTGTTACCATCTCCCCACTGTCCCGTCCCGATGCGTGTGATGAACTGATCGGCTGTGCTGTCGAATACGTCGATCTGCGAACCGATGTTGGCCACATAAAGCCGGCCGTTGGATACGGATATCGCTTCGATCTTATTGTTTGGAAACGTTTGTTCACGCTCCTGATACGTCCAGCTACGTAGCGTTTTTATCTTTTGTTTGGTTTGAATGTTATAGAGAATGACACTCTGCATGCCTTCTTTGTTATTGGCTATGTAGAGTACGTTTTCGTGCTGACAGACAGGCCCCGGAACGTATTCGCCCGGTGCAAGGCCTAAAGCAGCCGCATCGATAGCCGATTGAGCCACATACGAATAATAGTAGTGGCTGGTATAGTTCTCGTTCTCTGCTTCGGGTATTAACTCTTCTTTCGAACAGCCGGCGGCAATGAAGAGGGCGAAAAGAGCGATAAGGGTTTGTTTTATTTTCATAAATATATAGGTGAATGGTGTTGTTTTAGTTGAATTGAGTCAATGGAATGGCTATCACAATCTTGTTGCCCCTGTCTACGGCAAAGAGCGTAGCCCGGGCTACGGACATCTTTTCGAGATTCTTGAATGTATATACCGAACTGTAATCCTTCACCGTGGTGCCATTGGCTGGATCGATCTCTATGAGGCGGGGAGCCGAGTTTTGTGCCACAAGTACCCTGCTGCTAAAGCAAACAACATCGACAGGTGTTTTTGTTAAGCTCAACGCTGTGCCGGCGGGTAGCAGAATAGAGCTTTCGAGAATGCTGTTTACGTTGTACGTATAGATTTTCTTACCGGGAGCATAGGTCGTATAGAGCCGTCCTTTCGAATCGATATCTGCACCGTATACAACGTCTGCTTCGGAGAGGCGTTCGGTTTGTGCGAAGCGCGACACACGGGTATATGCGTCGGGTGTGAGGTCATTTGCGTCATAGATGTTCACCTTCTTTTTATCTTTGATAAAGACAAAACCACCCGCGGCTACCGTTTCGTAAGCGTGTACTGTTTGCATACCCCCATCGCCCCAGTTTCCTGTACCGATGGCTGTGATGAATTCGAGTGAGTGTGCGTCGAACACATCGGTGCGGCTGTTGATATTGTTGACAAAGAGCCGTTCGCCATCACAGGCTATGCCCTTCGGAGTACCGATAAAGGTTTGTGTTGCACCTCTAAAGCTCCACTCTTTCAGGCTTTTCAGGTGGGTAAGTTTGCTGTCTGCTTCGCTGAATACCTCTACGCTGAAATGTGTCGTTCCATTGACCGAGGCATCGTTTAGTACATATACGCGGTTGCCCGACGCGCAAACATCTTTGGGGGTAAAGGTTGCTTCGGTAGCTCCGGGTATCTTCGTATAGTCGATGGTCAGAGAAAGCGGAGTACCTTTGGTGGGATCGGACAGCTCGCCTAGTTTACGTCCTACGAGTCCCCCATCAATGGCATCCAGTTCAGGATCTTCGATAACATATCGCGAATTCGGGTACTTCTCCGATCCGTATAGCTTGCCGTGTTTCCGCGTACCGAGGAAACGACGGGAGTAAACCGGCAGCTCTTTGTTGCGCGACATCTCCGTGTACAAACGGCGACATACTTCGGTGAACCCTTTACTGTCGCCATAAGTCATGTTGCCATCGTGTCCGTAGCCCATGCAGTGTCCGTATTCGTGAAAGAAGGTATGTGAATCGGCAGAATCATCGGCATAGTGCGAGACGAACTGCCATTCGGCCACTCCGTAGGTATTGCCGCCTCCCAGACCATTGACGCCGGAGGTATGACCCAATACCAAGGCTCCGTTCTTACGCATGGTTCGGTCGAGAATGGTTTGCTTCGGTATCAGTGAAGAAGGGTCGTTGTTGGCATAGAATGAATAGGCATTGAGCGTGTCTTTTGTGCGCTCTTGCGAAAACATCCATCCCATGTTCATGATAAAGGCGATACTTTCGCGGCAGTGTGCCGGTAGGATTTTATATGCCCACGAACCACTACCCGAATAGGCAGAGAACTCCACCCGGACGTTGTAAGGCATCTCGGTAACTTGTTTGTAGAACTTATCGTTGCACTCAACACTGATTTTGAGATCGGCCGCCGATAGATAGGGGTTTTTCTCTATCCTGATTTTCTTGCCCGATCGTGTTTGGTACACCTTGCTGGCTTCGGTTGCCGGGAGTTTTTGGTGAAACTCGGTGAAGGGAGGTATCTCGTCAAAGTGAGCCAGCTTGAACTCTTCGTCATAGCCAATTATCTGTCCCCAAACGGTTAAGTCGGTTGTTTTTCGCGGTCCGTAGTATTTGAAGTAGAGCTCCTGTTGCTCGTTAATCTCTATTTGCAACGGTTGGTTGATACGCAAGCTGCGCATTTTCTGATTGAACAGTACTTCGTCGGGCTCGTTGTCGGCCAGCAAGGGTGCCGAGTTACTCTCGGTAAACCCGTCTTTGCTTATTTGAATGATTCCCTGCTCGCTTTCTGCCGGTTTGTTGTTGCCTGTTTCTGTACTGTCGTCGGTACAGCTGATGAATAGAGAAGTGCTAAAAAATAAAAGGAGAACTGTGTGTAGTAGTTTTGTTTTGATTTGCATGAGTCTTGTTCGTTTGTGTTTGTTTATATAAGAAGGTTTACTCTCTTTAGTTCTGTTTCGAAGTTGGGGGTGAAGACTCCCTTCCCAAGGTTCGCTTTAATTTCTTCTATGTTCCAGAACCGTCCTCCGTCGAGTTCATCGCTTGGACAGAGGGGGCCATCGTATACGGTTTTGTGCACAAAGACCAATTCGCGTTCGCGATCCGATTCAAAAACATAGCTTGTCAGCATTTCGGGAACGAAATCGGTAATATTCAACTCTTCCCGGCTTTCGCGTTTCAACGCTATCTCTACACTTTCGCCTATATCGATGTGCCCACCTACGGCTGTGTCCCACTTTCCTGGCTGAATGTCTTTCCATTCGGGGCGTTTCTGCAAGTAGAGTTCGCCCTGCGAGTTGAATATGTGTAAATGAACGACCGGATGTAGGAGTTTGCTTCCGTTGTGGCATTCGCCGCGCGTAGCGGCATTTACTATATTTCCTTGTTCATCGACGATAGGAAACATCTCTTGGTTGTTATCACTTTGCATCATGTGTGTATTAGTTCTCGTGTTTTAAGGAATCAATAGAGAGGAATCGCCATAACTCAGAAAGCGGAAATCGTGATCAAGAGCATAGTCGTATATTCGCTTCCAATCGCCCTTCACAAAAGCCGAAACAAGGAGCAGCAGTGTGCTTTGTGGCTGGTGAAAGTTAGTAACCATTGCCTTTACAATGCGGTATTTATACCCCGGAGCAATAATAATCTGAGTGCTCGAGTGCAAAGCCTTCATGCCGTGACGATCGAGGTAGCCCAGAATTTTTTGCAGTGCAACCACCGGACGAATCTCTTCGAAGGGCTCGTATGCTTGCCATTGGCGCACGTGCAGTTGCTCCTCGGTTGCTTCGGGGCAGGCGGCCAGTGTGGCTCCGATATGGTACAAGCTCTCCAGTGTTCGTACCGAGGTAGTGCCTACTGCTATGGCTTGTCCGTCGTGTTCGATCAGTTTTTTAATGAGCGTGCGTGGCACCGATATGTATTCGGTATGCATTTCGTGCCCCTCTATCTCTTCGCTTTTTACGGGGCGAAAGGTACCTGCACCTACGTGGAGCGTCAACTCTTCCAAATCAATCCCTTTCGTGCACAGGGCTTCGAGCACATTTGGGGTGAAGTGCAAGCCCGCTGTGGGAGCAGCCACCGAGCCCTTTATCTTCGAATATACCGTTTGGTAGGTCTCTTTATCGCTCTCCTCGGTGTTGCGGTTCAAGTAAGGGGGGATGGGCAGTTCGCCGAAAACCTCCAGAATATCGGCAAAGGTTACCGAAGGGTTGTTCCACCGGAAGTCGACCCAATGACTTGTTCCGTGGCACTCGCCGCGTGTGGCCGTCAAAGTAATCGGACATCCCTTTACCGTCATTTCCCGTTTCAGGCTTCCCTCTTTCCATTTCTTCAGATTACCGATCATACAGAGCCACGAGGCTTGTTCGGTTTGCTGAAAGTTGAGTACGTAATCGTTGGGCAAGATGGGCTCGAGGCAGAATATCTCGATCAGCGCACCCGTGTCTTTGTGGAAATGCATACGTGCCTGAATCACCTTGGTGTTGTTGAACACCATCAAACTACCCTCGGGCAGATAGGTGGGAAGCGAGGCAAAGCCATCTTCAATGATTTCGCCATGGCGATAGATGAGAAGCTTTGATTGGTCGCGTACGGGGAGGGGAAATTTAGCAATGCGTTCATCGGGAAGCGCATAATTGTATTCGTCAATACGGATATGTTTCGGGTTTTCTTTCATGATTCTTTATTTCTTCGGCAAAAATAACGATATTTGCTGAACTAATGAACTAATAGCATATAAAGAGATGAAAATAGGAGATAAAGTACGCTTTCTGAGTGAAGTGGGCGGTGGTATCGTGAAGGGATTTCGCGGTAAAGACACCGTGCTGGTCGAAGATGCCGATGGGTTTGATATCCCCATGCCTGCGCGCGAATGTGTGGTGATCGATACCGATGATTACAATATGAAGCATAAGAGCACGGTTTCGAGCCCGAAGGCAGTAGAGCCACCCAAGCCGGTGAAGCCCGAAATATCGACCTTTCGTCCTTCCGAAGTGCGTGGAGGCGATACAATGAATGTATGTCTGGCCTTTGTGCCCGAAGATGTAAAGGCCATCAGCCAAACATCTTTCGAGGCCTATTTGGTGAACGACAGCAACTATTATCTCTATTACACCTATCTCAGTGCGGAGGGAAAAGCATGGAAGAATCGCTCGCACGGATTGATCGAACCCAACACGAAGCTCTATCTGGAGAGTTTCGCCAAAGATGTGCTGAACGAAATGGAGCATGTAGCCGTGCAACTCATACCATTTAAAGAAGACCGCACGTTTGCCCTGAAACCCTCGGTGAGTGTAGAGCTACGCATCGATACGGTGAAGTTTTACAAGCTACATACCTTCCGCGACTCGGACTTCTTCGAAGAACCTGCTTTGATCTATCCGATTGTTACCAACGATGTATCTGTAAAGCAGGTATTTGTAGCTGCCGAAGATATTCAAACTGCTTTGTTGCAGAAGAAAGATGTGGAGAAGCCTCGGTCGCAGTCGATTGTAAAACGCGGTGGTGGCAATGAGATTCTGGAGGTAGACCTGCACATTTCCGAATTGCTCGACGATACGAAAGGAATGGCCAATGCCGACATACTTTGTTATCAGCTCGACAAGTTTAACGAAGTGATGGAGAAATACAAGACCAAGCGCGAGCAAAAGATTGTATTCATTCACGGCAAAGGCGATGGTGTATTGCGCAAGGCCTTGCTAGAGGAGCTTCGCAAAAAATACAGCACTTGCAAGTCGCAAGATGCCTCGTTTCAGGAATATGGGTTCGGTGCTACGATGGTAACTATCAAATAAACAAACTGTCGTGACCACGGGGGGATGGATTACTGTCTGTAAAGACTAATAAATACCTGCTTTTCTCCTTTGATAAATTGTTATACAATTTCCGATAAATCATTACAGTATTTTACTCAAATCTTATCACAATTTTAGTAAAATACTGTAATGGTTTCTAGTCAGAGCGCCTTGATGTTAAATAAAATAAATGTTTGTATATAGCTCTTCTCGCTCGTTTTATTTATTGGTAAAGCGAAACCAGTTAAAATCGACTATTCCGTCTTTGCCCTCTTCCGTTTTGCTGAAGTTGAATAAAGCGAAGCGGTTGGCTGTCCATACCAGTCCCAAGCCCATGGTGAGTTCATTGCCAATCGGGTTGAAGTTCTTTCCGTCGAGGCTGTAATAGAACGTAGCCCGAAAGTTTACATCGGTGGTACGGACGCGAATCCATAGCTTATTGCCCCTGAAGTGATCGATACTCTCTACAATCTTTCCATCGTTGCACATAACAATCCTTTTCGAGTCGCCCTCTTGCTGTACGGCTACGTAAGCATAGGGGAATTCAAAGATACCGAAGCCTGCCACATTGCCCGTTTTAAGTTGGCTGACATCCATCTCGACTGTTCCTTCCGAAGAGGGGCCTTGTACGCGTTGTGTCAGCGTGTTGCGGGCTGTTTTTAACGAAGAGGCTTGCGAAGCCTTGAGCCTCATAAACCCTTTGCGCTCTCTCAATGACCACTTGCTGTTGTCGGGGTTGTGGTTCCACTGCCATTGCAGTCCCAGAGCGGATGAGTTGAACTCATCGGTGGTAGCAGGAGATATGATGGGGTGTTTCTTTCCAACTTTCGGTTTGGGATACGTAACGACGTCTTTTCCGTTGCGTCCCAGTATCGGCCATCCGTCTATCCATTCTACCGGAACCAGGTTGGGTACTCGCCCAATCGGCCCTCTGTCTTGCATGATGATGAACCACCAGTCGCCGTTTTTCAGTTGCACCATGCCTCCCTGATGCAGACCGTTGGTGGGGTAGGAACTGCAATCGTTCATAATCAGTTTATGCTCGTACGGGCCGTAGATGTTGTCCGAACGAAGGCAAATCTGCCACCCCTCTGTTCCCCCGGCGGGACAGGTGATGTAATACTTACCATTGATTTTGTACACATGAGCACCCTCCATGCCATATCCTCCACCCAGTTCGTTGGCGTTTTTAAATCGCTGATCCCAAATCTTTACGTCGGGCCCTTTGACTGACAAGGCATCGGCATTGAGCTCGGTAACGTAAAGTGTACCTTGCCCGTGCACCACGTACACCTTGCCGTTGTCGTCAAAAAACAGTCCCGGGTCATACAGGTATTCGGGGAAAACAGTGCGTGTCCAAGGCCCTTTTACATCGCTGGCGGTACATATCGAAAAGTGTCCTTTCTCTTTCCCGTTCGAGGGGGTGCAGAAACCTACGTAAAACTTTCCGTTGTGGTGGCGTATGGTGGGAGCCCACGAACCGTTGAGGTAACGGTCGCCTCCTTCTAAGTTGTAGCGCGGATCTTCGTCGTATCGTTCGATGGCATACCCCGCCAACTTCCAGTTCACGAGGTCTTTGGAGGTGACGATGGGGCATCCCGGCACATAGTGCATACTGGTCGATATAAAATAGAAATCATCGCCCACGCGTATGATGTCCGGATCGGGATAATCTCCCCACAGGATGGGGTTGGTAAAGGTTCCGTTCCCATTGTCTGCATTCCAGACCGGGGTTTGTGCATTCGCATGGCATAAGAACAGAATTCCTATAAGTAACGTGCTGATAGTGATTTTTCTCATGGTTTTTATTTTATTGTTTGATGACTTCCGCCTCTTCGGGATAAGGGGCTATTTCTGCACCCAGCAATTGAGCACCTTCGCTTTCGGATTGCCGCAATCCGAGCACGACGACATTCTTTCCGCCGGGCTGAAGCCAGCATTCGGGCAGATAAAATTCGCGTTGAGGCCCCTCTTCCCAATAGCGGCCTATGTTGTGTCCGTTCAGCCAGATGTATCCCGTTCCGGTGGCATTGACAATCATCTTCCAAGGAATCCAGACGGCAGGGTTGGAGAGAGGAAGGTCGAACTCCAGGCGATACCACGTAAGCAGTGCATCTCGTTTGGCTGTTGTACAGCTCTCTTTTTTGATGCTCCCTTTACGGGTCAAGGGGTATTGGGGCGATAGAGCAACAGCCGACCAGCCCGGTGTACATTTCATCCGGTTGTTGATCCACCCTTGCCGGATGCCACCCAAATCGGTGGAAATTTCCCACTTTACAGGCTTAACCATGTGGAACTCTTGCTTCAAGCGCACGCCTTTGAGAATGCCGCCGGCTCCATGATCGTTGCTGACCACCAAATGAATCGTATGGCTGCCCGGCTGTATGACCGATGCGAGGTTGACGACAAACGGCTCGTCCGCTTGATCGTGCGTAGTTATCTCCTTACCGTTTACCCACAAAGTGCCCCGGTCGGCGATGCGTCCGAATTCCAGTACGGTCAGTCCCTTTTCGATCATGTCCGCTGTCCACCGGATGGTTGTGCGGTACACGGCTTGTCCTGCCTTCTCCTGCAAAATCCAGGCGGCAGGCCATTCGGGCTTCTCCAATCCGGCAATTTGTAGCGTACTGAGGTTGTCGATGGTTTTTTGATTGAGTACGATCTTCTCCCAACCGCTTGTCTGTCGAAAGCGTTCTTGCGGTGTTTGCCCTTTTTCAAGGGGGGCTACATACCACTCTTCAATCGGGATAATGCCCGATTGCTTCCGTCCGAAACCGGCTTGCTTCAAGCCGCTTAGCTCCTCCATGGGGCGGTAACCGTGCGCATGCCCTCTGTTTTCGTAGATGACGGTCAGTTCATTCCGTCCGGGGCGCAATACATTCTCCAACAGAAAGGTATTGTCGAGTTCGTCGGTCGATAAGCGGTTGACGAACGTTCCGTTCACTTGCAGATAGACCGGATCGCCTGTAAATAGATGGAAGACGAACGAACCATACTCTTTGACCTCTTGTGCGGTGAGTGTCACCTTGCTACGATACATCACGTAGCGGCAGTCATTCACCGAGAGTTCGGGTAGAGAGGCTCCATCAGGCAGTGCTTGCCATTGTCCCTGATAGTTTTCGGGTCGTTTGTAAGCCTTCTGAATGCGAATCGGTGCAGGTAGCACCTCTGGGCGCACAGGTAGTGCTTGTGGCTTCGGATACCACTCGCCGCTTTCCGAGCTGACTGCCGTTGGGGGCAATACGAGCATTTTACTGTCTAATGCATTGAGGCGGCAGTCGACCTGTATGCGAACTCCTGCTATGTTGAGCTGTAAGAGACGCTCAAACCGCTCTTTCTTATCCTTATTCAAGAAAAACAAGAAACGGGTTCCGTTGGTCGCTTCGCGCACGGCTATTGTGATTGATTCGGGGGCATTGTCGGCCGTAAAGCCGATGGGCTGGCTTCTGGCCAGTTGATTGCCGAACGTCTTGATTATTTCGCCGATGCCTTTGACCGCCGCATATTTTTCTCCTACGCCACCGTTCTCTTTCAGCGGTGCGCCATAGTCGTAAGTGGTGGTCATACGGCGTGCTCCCCATCCGTCGAAATGAGTACCTCCGAAGAACATATAGTAATTTAGTCCCGTAGCTCCTCCGGCTATGCCCATCAAGGCCATGCCTCTGGCGTGGCGGCCGTCTAGATAACTATCTTCGCTCAGTCGTCCGCCCACAGTCGAGAACCACCCTCCCTGCAATTCGCAAACAAAGGCGGGTGCATTGGGCTGCTCTATCTTCAGTTGTTCGAGCCGGGATTTGGCTTCGTGCATATTCCACCATACGTACTGATTGTCCATGTCGAAAAGTTGGCTTATCACAGGATCTTTAGAGCCCCGCACCTCGGGAGTAACACAAGTGAAAAGTGGTACGTCGATGCCGTTGGCGATGCATGTTTCTGCCAGTACTTTCAAGAACTCCACCTTTCCGGCAGGCTCCATGTCGAAGTAGACATACTCGTTCTCCAGTTGCACCATGATGATTCCTTTCTCACCGCTCTTTTTCTGTGTGAGCTGTTCCTCTTTGAATAGCGGACAAACCGCATTGTACCAATGTTGTGCCCACTTCATGTGTTCGGGGTGATTGCTTCGCAACCAAAAGCTGGTACTGTACTGTTCCGGACAATGTTTGGCTAACCACCGCGGATAAGCTCCACCCGCCCACTCGGCACAGATAAATGGTCCGGGACGGACGATGGTGTACAGTCCGAACTCTTCGTGTGCCATCTTCAGCCAAGCCCTCAGATCGTCAAAGTTGCATTGCGAATAGTCTGCCGTGTCTTTGGGCATGTTTCGCTCGTGCCAGTTCCACGGGACGTAGGTTTCTACGGTGTTGAAACCGGCTTCTTTGATTTTCCGAAAACGGTCTTTCCACAACTCCTGTGGGCAGCGGTAGTAATGAAAGGCTGCACTGAGTACGAAAATATCTTTTCCTTCGATGGTGAAACAATCTTTATCGTATCGCACCCTGTCGGGATGAAAGAACTGCTTGGCGGGAAGTGCCTGTGCGATGGCAGACCCACTCAGTAAAACGAGAACGCAGCTCAGTAAAATTCTATAATAATGGTTCATATCGTCTTTTCTTGTTTATTGATATACGGTGACTTCGGCCATGCCTGCCGCTCCCTCCGAACTCTTGTCGATGATGATGCGGATAAACTTCAACTCCTTCTGCACCTGTACGGGTTTAAATTCCCAACCGGTACATTCGCGCTGAAACAGAGGCTCCCAGTCGGTGCCGTTGGTCGAGGTTTCTACCCGGTGTGTATAGGTCGAACTATCTTTCTGGAAGCGGATGCGAAGGGCGTAGACCTTCTGTGTCTGTTCCAGTTCTAAGGTGACGGTTTGAGGTGTTTTCTCTGTGGCAGCTATCCACCAGGTGGTATCGTCTCCATCGGTCAGGTGGGTCGACGGATACCGTTGTTGCTCGGATGTGGCCTGTATGCCGATAATCTTTAGTGGTGTTTTTTGACTGATTTGACTCTCCCAAGTGGTGGGCTTGATTCTCACTCCCTCTTCTTCGTTGCCGGTAAAGGGTGCATGGTGTCCGTCGGGAACAAACTGTCCGCGGTAAGCAACGGTTCGAATGGTTTGGCTGCCACTCTTCAGTCCGTCTGCCGAAGCTGAGACAGTGATGTTGCCCGCTTGCTTGCTGGTACGTATCAGTGCATAGCCGATACCCCCCTCTACGTGTTGCCGCTCAACACCGATTCGCTCGATCCCTTCGCCGATGAGGCTTCCTTCGCCCGATACGGACAAGGTGATCTGCGTGTTCGACTGATGAACCAACGTACCGTTTTGATCGCATATTTTGAAATACACCGGAATCATGTCCGAGCCGTCGGCTATGGGAGTGAGGTGGTCGTCGGGCAGCATGACTTCGATGTGGTGCGGTGCTTCGGGGGTGCGTACGGTGTGCATTGCCACTACCTTACCGTCCATATAGCCCTCGGCTGTGAGCTGCCCGGCTTCGTAGTTTTGAGCATTGAATAGAAAGCACGGGCTTCCTCCTTTGGCTACGATGGGCTGATAGTATGCACTGCGCTCTTCGCGGGTTTGCTTTCCTATCAGGCGTTTGTTTCTGTATAGGCGTACTTCGTCGCAATTGGAGAATACGGTTATATCCGTAGTCGACGTACAATAGTCGGCCGAAGAGTTGTAAGACGCAATAAAGACCATAGGCCCGTTGTACAGACCGGGTTGCGAAAGATGCTTATCCCGCATACTTTGCATCATGTAGTAACTGAACTTAGGGTAGCGGTTGATGTCTACAATGCCGCAAAACATTGTCTCATCCTCCGCTCCGCGTGCATAATCATTGTGGCTCCATAAGAAGTGCCCGCCCATGCGCGGATTGGCATCGAGCATACACCAGTCGAAATATCCGTTTCCGTTTAACTGCTCGTAGCGCCCCCGACACTGCTTCATCTGTTCTTCTTCATTCTCCATGAGGCTGACGCGTGGTTTTTCTCCTACACCGTCTCCCCATTCGCGTGTGAACAGCGGCTTCACGGTTGTCTGATCTTCCAGTGAGTTGGTCATTACATCTCCATCTTTCGGGAAGCGGGAGACTTGCTTATAGAAAACATCATAACAGTCCACCATTTCATCATGCCCGAAATAGTCTCCTGCCGTATACATCTGGTTTCCGGGGTATTCGCTGTGGGCAATCGAGTGTAGGTTGCGAGCTATCTCCACCGGATAGCGGCTTTCGTTCAATGCCGTTTCCCAGAGAATGATCGAAGGGTGATTGCGGTCGCGACGGATCATCTTGCGACCGATGTCGTAAAGGCGATTCACAAAGGTAGTATCATTATTGAAATATTGCCAACCGGGAATACACTCGACCACTAATAGTCCGTAGCGGTCGCAAGCATTCAGGAAGGCTGGATCTTGCGGATAGTGAGCAGCCCGTACGGCATTGCATCCGCTGCGTTTGATATCAATGACATCGCGCTCTTGCAGAGAGTTGGACGCGGCATCGCCGATGTGCGCATAAGATTGATGGCGGTTGGAACCTCGCAGATAGAGCGGTTCGCCATTGATGTAGAAACCTTTTTCTGTGGTGTAGGCGATGGTGCGAATGCCTATCTCTTGTTGGTAGTGGTCAACCATCTTGCCGTTGTCTATTATTTCACTGCGCAGGGTGTACAGGTTGGGCGAATAAGGATGCCACAGCGAGGGGTTCTTTACGTTGAGCTGCTGCTCTATATGAATCGCTTTTGTGTTGCTGATGTCTAAGGGAGTGCTTTGCTTGGCTATTATGCGTCCTTTGGAATCTGATAAGGTTGTATGCAGTCGTGCTTTTCTGCTATGCTTACTCTCGTTTTTTACTTGTGTCTTGACGTTGACCACGGCGTGTTTCTGAGTAACTGTCGGGTAGGTGACAAATACTCCTCCACCGGCTTCTTCGTTGGCAGCCAAAGCATCGGTGATGTGTAGCTTGTCGGTAATCACCATCTCTACATCGCGGTAGATGCCGCTGTAATAATAGAAATCCATTCGTTCCTGTGGCTTTCCCGGAGGTGTGAGCGGATCGTATTGAGCCGAAACACGAACGGCAAGCACATTATTGCCCTCCCAGTTGATGTGGTCGGAGGCATCTACCATGAAGCCCATGTATCCCCCGTGGTGGGTGCTCACCTTCTTTCCGTTGATGAAAACATCGCACGCATTCATAACTCCTTCGAACGAGAGTGTAATTCGTTTCCCCCGGTATTGCGGAGAGAGTGTGAAATAGCGGCGGTACCAACCGATACCGTCGTAGATGCTGTTGCCTCCACAATGTTTTTTCTCCAATTGCATCACGTGAGGCAGAGCAGTGGCAATCCAACGCGAATCGTCTATCGTAACTCGCTCGGCTCCGGGTAGATCGCCCCGATGGAAAGCCCAATCGGTATTTAGGTTGAGAGTGACCCTCGACTCTTGGCTATGGGTGTTGAGGGCATAGAAAAAGAGGGAACAAAAAAAGGTGATTTGTAGTAACAATCTGTTCATCTGTTGTTGGTTTAAGGATGGAGTAAGGTTGTTTGCTAAGTATGTACACACATAGATAAGCCTCCCTCTTTCTTCTTCCTGTTTCGAAAAAGAAGAAAGAGAGAGGTTTGCTTTAATAGTTAGGATTCTGTTTGATGGCAGGTGCTGCATCGATCATGTTTTGTGGCAACGGCCATACATAGTGCTTGGCTGCATCGAACTTGCGTGTTTCTACAAAGATACGTTCGTTGCTTAGGGTCAACGCTCCGGTAGTAGGATCTACTTTTCCAAGCAGTGCTCCATGAACATCGCCGGGCATAACCTGTTCTCCTATTTTCCAGCGACAGATATCGAACCACCGAAGGCCTTCCATAGCCAACTCTACACGACGCTCTCTTCTGATAAGCTCTCTTAATTTATCTTGACCGGTATAGGTTGTTCTGTTTACCACAGGCATTTTGGCACGTGTGCGTATATCGTCTATCGCATCGTAAGTGCTATTATCTATCTGGTTCAGTTCTACTTTGCACTCGGCATACATAAGCAATACTTCGGCATATCGTATAACTATACCATTTACACCGGTATCCCACATATCTTTGTAGTCTGCCAGATTGTCAACGTATTTGCGCACGAGGTATCCCGTTTTTGCCCGGCCGTATTGGGCGTAATAATCGCCGTTCGGGTCGGTTATGTCGATGGGGTCGTATCGTTTGCCTTCGTATAGATTACCTGGTGCCAGTATACTTGCACCTAATCGCGGGTCACGGTTCAGATAAGGCTCTTTGGGATCGTATATTTTCGATTCGGCAATGGTTTGTCCGTCGATGCATTCGTAGGTGTCGACCAGTGATTGGGTAGGAGCAATGGAGCACCATCCGCCTATGCTTGCAGGAGTTAATACACCCAACGCTCCGGTACCATAGAGGTTTTCTACGTATTGTACGTCGAGAATCACCTCAACGTTTCCTTCATTAGCAATTTTAAACAACCCTTTATAGTCGGGGAACAACGCATATCCCATGCCCATGATCTCTTGGCAGGTAGATAAGCAGTCGTTGTATTGATGGTTGAACAGCTCCATACGTGCTTTTACTGCTAAGGCTGCTCCTCTGGTGATGCGACCAACGTTGCTTCCCGAATAAGAGGAAGGAAGTTGCAGTGCGATTTCACGTAGCTCATTGATAACAAATTCAATCACCTTTTCCTTCTCGGTACGTGGCAGATTGCCTTCTTCGATGTCGAGCACATTGGTTACCAAGGGAACATCTCCATAGAGTGTTACTTTCTGAAAATAATCCCATGCACGTAGAAAGCGTACCTCGGCGGTTAAACGCTGGCGCAGCTCTTCGTTCATGATCGGACGATGAATATTTTCAAGAAAATTGTTATAACGCACCATGCGGTCGTATTTGATGTATGTTTCTGTACCGGGATCTGAAGGGGTAGCCAGTCCGGCTGCTTGTGTCCAATAACCTTCCCAAGAGTATTGATTGTAGGCATTGTCGGACGCACAGTCCATATAGAGCACCTGATCGAGCGAGAACCAATCGTTGTAACATCCTGTTGCCGCTGCCATTGCATCTTTTTCCGTTTTCCAGAATGCTTCGTTCGAAACTTCGTCTAATGGGTTTCGATCTAAGAAGTCGAGGCTGCAACTTGTCAGCAGAAAGAGGGCGACTAACGTATATACTATATTCTGTATTTTCATGTTCTATGTATATCAAAAAGTGATGTTTAAACCAAATGTATTTGTCTTTAGCTGTGGATAAGAGCTGCCACCTTCGGGCGATTCGGGATCGAATCCTTTTTCATACTTAGAGAATGTCAGCAGATTTTGTCCGCTATAATAGACTCTGACGCGTGAAATCCCGGCAAACTCGCACCACTCCTTAGGCAGGGTGTAGCCCAGTTGAAAATTCTTCAGGCGGAGGTACGAAGAGTTAACCATCCAGAAGGTAGAGGGAGTATAGATGCTGTTGTTCTGTTTGTAAGCAGAAAAAGCTCTGGGGAATTTCCCGTTGGGGTTGGTATCGGCATCCCAGCAATCTCTGTACATATACGACGGCTTACCTTTCGAACCGATCATCTCGCCAACAGTGGCGGGGCCCGATAGGTATCCTTTTACGTCGGCAGCTCCTTGAAACAAGAGAGTGGCATCTAATCCTTTCCATTCGGCAAACAGGTTCAGTCCGAACGTCCATTTCGGCATGGTGCTTCCGATATAGGTACGGTCTTCGCCGTCTATTTTTCCGTCTTTGTTGATATCGCGATACTTAATGTCGCCTGGAGCAGTATCCGTTCCGGTGATGATCGCACTGTTCTTTACCTCTTCCTCTGTCTGAAAAATTCCTTCGGCAATGTATCCTCCGTATGCATTGATCGGATACCCCTCCTGATTGAAGTATTTTCCGTTCCAGTCTCGTATACCGGCTTTGTAATCGGTCACTTCGTTCTTGTTGTAAGCGGCGTTTCCCGATAGCTGAAAGTTCCAATCTCCGTAAGTGAGCTTGTAGCCCATTGTCATCTCGAATCCGGTGTTCTTTACTTTGCCGGCATTCTGATAAGGAGCTTCTAAGCCATAGAGCCAACTGACGGGCAGTTTCAACAGAATATCGTACGTATTCTTCTGATAAGCATCGAGTGAGAAGGTATATTGGTTGCCCATAAATCCTAAATCGACACCGATGTTCGCTGTTTCGGTCGTTTCCCATCTCAGGTTGCGATTGGCACCCTTAATCGGAGCTACGCCTTGAACAACGCTTCCGCCAAATGAGTAGTTTTTCTCTTTAAGTACCGACTGATAAGAATAATTGTCGATAGATTGATTACCTAATACGCCCCAGCCGCCACGCACTTTAAGATCCGACAGTATGTTCCGGGCAGATTCCATAAAGGGTTCGTTGATAATTCGCCAAGCTGCCGAGAACGAGGGGAACGTGCCCCATCGGCTCTCTTTGAAAATACGGGAAGTACCATCGCGGCGAATGTTTGCCTCGATCAGGTATTTATTGTCGAAATCGTAGGTCAAGCGCCCGAAGAAAGAGCGAAGAGCGTATTCGTTGCCTGAGCCGTTCGCCTCTTGTCCATCGGGCGATCCTGCATTTATTTCGCCCAGATCATTGTTTAAGAAGTTTTTTCGATACCCTTTGGTCCAGTCCTCTCTGTTATATTCCTGTTCGAATCCGGCCAATGCACCTACGGTGTGTTTTCCAAACGTATTGTTGTAGCTGACCAATGTCTGCAGGTTCACTTTGAAGCGGTCTTTACGCTCGTCTGTCTGGCTGTTCGGGCCTTGATACTTGGTTGGTTCACCGGTTTTCCAGTTGTAGAACTGGATGTCCTTGACGAATTTTTCGTCCGAATTGCCTTTATATTCGTAGCCGATAATCTCCTGTATCTTCAACCCTTTGATCGGCTCGTAGCTAACATTGCCGATAGTACGCAGGGTACGTTGCTTTTGGGTTCTCAGGTTTCCCTCGTCAATGTAGGCCAATGGATTGCCGTCATTGGCATATCCATAGTAGCCGTTTGATGTTTTATAAGGGATGAACGGAGCAATGGTGTTGATCTGAAAGAAGATATTAGACATTTCGCCCGTGTATCCGCTGATAGGCTCTTCTGTTCTGCCTTCGGTATACGAGAGGTTCATTCCGACCGTAAACTTTTTAATCTTGGCATTTACATTGGCACGGATAGAGTAGCGGTCGTATTGCGAATTTTTGATGATACCGTCTTGGTTCAGGTAGCCGGCCGAGAACATATACGACATCTTATCCGAACCGCCCGATATCTCTGCACGGTGGCTGTGTTGAAGTCCGGTTTTGTAGAACAGACCTTGCCAATCTGTATCCGGATAACCATCCGTGTCGGAACCATCTCTGAACTTCTCTATCTCCTCGTCCGTATAGATCGGTTTCTTTTTTTCATTAATCATGGCTTTGTTGTACAGCGTGGCATACTCCCAAGAGTGTAGGTATTCGGGCAGTGCTGTGGGCTTCTGCCATCCCATATAGCCATCGTATTTTAAAGTCGGAGCCTTATCACTTCCTTTTTTAGTTGTAATAAGAATAACACCGTTGGCAGCACGCGAACCGTAAATAGCAGCCGATGAGGCATCTTTCAGTACCGATATACTTGCAATATCGTTGGGGTCGACCTCGTTGATGCTCGATACAGCCATTCCATCTACGATATACATCGGATTGGAGTTGTTGAGTGTGCCGACACCTCTGACACGTATCGTGCCATTGTCATTGCCCGGTTGTCCCGAACCGGAAATAACTGTTACACCGGGCAGAAGACCTTGTATGGCATTCGTTACGTTGGATACCGGACGGTTCTCCAATGCCTTGGAGTCGATGGCTGCCACGGCTCCTGTCAGGTTGACCTTTTTCTGAACACCGTAGCCTACCACAACAACCTCTTCGAGCGTTTGTGTATCTTCATTCAAGATGATGTTGAATGAATTTTTGCCTTTCGTTGCCACCTCCTGATCGGTAAATCCGATAAAGCTCACCTTGATAGGGGCATTATCGGCTACCTCTAATGTAAAATTACCGTTGATGTCGGTAATGGTTCCGTTTCCGGCCGATCCTTTTTCTATCACATTGGCTCCGATGATTACTTCGCCGGTTTTATCGGCTACTATACCTGTTATTTTTCTCTTTTTCGCCAACGGGCTCTGTTCTATTCTTTTTTCAATGAAATAAATTTTCCCGTTTTTTATTTCAAAAGACATTTTAGTGCCTTCGAGCAGCTTTGTCAGTGCCTCTTCTATGGTGGCTTCTTTCAGTTGGATAGAGACTAAACGGTTTACATCCAGTAACTGATCGCTAAAGACCAGAGCTAATCCGGTTTGTGACTTTATAGAGGACAGGACTCTTTCTGTTTTTTCATTGTGGAAATTTAAGGATATCTTTTGTGACCATGCGCTTGTTACACAACTCAATAAAAAGATTCCTATAAGTAGTCGTTTTTTAATTCTTACTCTCATTTTTCATACCATATTAAATTATTGTTTATCATTTTATAAAAAGGCCTTTCGATATAAGCTAACACGTCATCTGAAGAAAGGTATGAGTTGTTTTATCTATTTTTGAAAAAAAAGAATAGATGCAAACGAAAACGTGCATCTATTCTTAATTGTATATATAGAATAAGAAAGGGATAAAACGGTTTACTCCTTCGGCAATATTTCGAAAGTGCCCTCTTCTTTTTGCTTAAAGCAGATATGCGATACCGTTTCCAGGTCGTGCAGGATATCTATGACATTGACTTTATTGGTCGACAGAGTGAATCTACTAGTCAGCAAGGCAGAATCGGTTACTATGAAATGAACATCGTATTGGCGTTCCATTACCTTGATAATTTCCCCCAAAGGAGTCAGGTAGAAGTTTAGGCTGTTCGAGCGCCAAGCGGAACTTGTACTACTGTCGTCGGGCTTCATAATGCGGCATATGCCCGATTGACGATTGTAATCGGCACTTTCTCCAGGGTGGAGGATATATTTCTGGTTCTTACTGTCTTTCAAAAACACCCCACCTTCATCGAGTGTGACGTAAATATTGGTTTCGTACGGGTAGGCTTTGACGTTGAATTTCGTACCGGTTACCTCTACTTCGATGGAGTGAAGGTTGACGACAAACGGCCGGCTACGCTCTTTGGCAACACTGAAATAGCCCTCACCCCATAATTCGACGGTACGATTAAACAGACCGAACTTCTTCGGATATCGTAAACGGCTGTTTGAGTTCAACTGTATCAATGTGCCGTCTTGCAGAGCTACCTGCATCTGTTCGCCACATGGTACGGTCAGCTCGGCATACTCTGTTGGAGAAAACAGTCCGGCACGATCGGCCAGAAAAAGGATCGATAGGCTTAGTACCAGAAAGGGAACCATTACGGCAGCAGCCATCCAACGGTAACGGGATGATATCTTTTTCTTTTTCGGAGAGAGCTGTTCCAGAAAGCGGGCTTTCATTTTTGCTTCGGGGATGGGATGATCGACCCAGCGTTCCATCTCTTCTTCCGTGAGAGAGGATGCTTCCCGTTCCATTCGCTCGGATAAATGACGCCTGCCTTCATCGGTGGTAAACCATTGATTTACCTCGCGCGCCTCTTCTGCAGACGCTTGGTTGTCCAGTACTCTATCTATGACCGTATGATCTATTTTCATGTTGACTTCTTTTTATGTATATATCCAAAAACACTTTATCAGCCTAAAAGTATGAGTTAGCCCCTTTAAGAAAAGAGATGAATATTCAGTAGTGACAGCAAGAGGGCGAATAGTTCGATCTCCGTTCGTAGCATTTTGATGGCTTGCGTATAATGCGACTTCACCGTTGCCACACTTAGTTGCATCTTATCGGCAATTTCTTGATTAGACAACTTGCCTTCGATCTTTAGCAGACAAATTCTTTTTTTCTGTGGAGGCAGCTTATTGATGGCCATTGTGATATGCTCTCGAAAATCTTTCCTTTCCAACTCCTTCAGGAAGTTCTCGTCTGTTTCTTCATTTTGCTGGGCCATTTCGTAATGCTTTTCGAATACTATTTTTCGATGTCGTAGTTCGTTCAGCACGTGGTTTTTAAGAATGGTGAATAGCAGACTTCTGATTCCCTGCTGAAAATCGAATGATTCGTGCTGTTCCCAAAGGCGCATAAATGTATATTGCACAGCGTCTTCGGATTCTTCGGCCGATTTTAGATAACGATAAGCCAATGAATAGAGCAAACGGGCATAGCGGTCGAATACGATAGTAAATGCGGCTTTACTACCTTTGCGAAGGTCTTCGTACAATTTTGGATCAAAATCTAAAGATTGATTTATCATAGGATACCTATTGTATGATACAAATAGTTGATTTATGGTGATACTCTTACGAATAAATACGGATTGATTGTATTGTTTTTTTAGTGTTTTATCGGCTCCCAAATTGGGTTTTTGATACTTTATGCGCCAAATATACGATTTTTTTTAATAGTAAGTACACACATCGGAAACTTGCTGTTTCGTTTTTGTTTTAACACTGTTAATTTTTTTCTTATTTCTATCTATGTCTCTGCAAGAGTAGGTACTCTTGCTAATAAAGAGTACGTGTTTTTATACAGCAAAAGTACGTTTTTAACGCATCTTTAAAATAGTTCTCTTGCAAGCAATGAATAATATGAAGTCAGTGGCTTTAATTGGATTAATTAAGTTTCTTATAATCAATAGTTTATATTCTAATTTTTTTGTTTTTTTTCCCTTCCTCTTTCCTTTTCCATCTCTCTTCTGTTTTATTATCGATCTCTCCTGTTAGTGATAGTTATCTATTAATCAACTTCATTTGTTTGAATAAAATCGATTTCAAATCATCTTTTTATTTAAACATTCTGGTTCTCTTTATGGTTACAATAAATATAAGTCGTATAAAGAGAAAAGCAGATGAAAGCAATCCATTTTAGAACGATAAGAGCAACCCTTGGTCTGCTTCTTTTATTGTCCTTTTTGTCCCCCGTTTCGGGGCAGCAAGTCGAAACGTACCAGTTTGCCCAGAGGGATACTTGTGCTCTGCATCTGGATGTTTATCAGCCTACCGCTGAGGTTCGTAAAGATATCTGTGTGATATATGTCTTTGGAGGTGGGTTTATGCGAGGGTCGCGTACGGATACGATCAATGTACGCTTCTTTCGCGAAATGGTTGCTCGAGGTTATACGGTGGTAGCGATTGACTATCGGTTGGGGCTGAAGCATGTAAAGTTAAGTTTGTTTCACCTCAAACCCGGGTTTCAGGCTCCCGTGTTAGCCTCAGAAGATTTAATTTCGGCTACGGAATTTATACTGGCAAACAAGGAGCGGCTACACATCAATCCGCAACGCATCGTGCTGATAGGAAGTAGCGCCGGGGCAATAACGGTGCTTCATACCGATTATGAGTTGGCCAACCGCACGGAGATGGTGAGCAAACTGCCTCCCGATTTTCGTTATGCCGGGGTTGTTTCGCTTTCCGGAGCCATTCTATCGACCAAAGGAAGTCCGCGTTATGCCAGAGAACCTGCACCGACGCTTTTTTA
>POVV01000612.1_pt1 | contig 21085 bp, 17 predicted proteins | sample 1560271 | NCBI WGS metagenome assembly POVV01 (sample SAMN08337232, study PRJNA429181) | Bioreactor metagenome, whole genome shotgun sequencing project. | biome: cows' rumen and soil; feature: anaerobic; isolation source: anaerobic chemostat enrichment culture, galacturonate as sole carbon... | reverse complement strand
AGAGGATGAGGACGAAATCTTTGACACTATCGAAGATATTTGGCCCGACTATCCGAGTAAAGAAGACTTCTTCTTTAACGAAGACGAATACTAGATTCCTAAATTTGTAAAAGGCTAAAAGCAAACGAACATAAAGAGATTAGATGGAAACACTCTAGTCTCTTTTTTATTATACTGCACAGATAGGGAACTACAGATAAGTATTGCGAATATACTCAAATAGCTTATAAGGGATATTGCTCTCGGATATACTCGCTATCGATCTGAATCCTGCATTTCCATTAATTTCGCATACTGAAAGACTCCCATCTTCAGTAAACAGCAAATCTATTCCGGCAAATTCGAGTCCTAATGATTTTACAGATTGAACAGCCAGTTCTTTCTCTTCATCTGTCATATCATATAGTTTAACTTTACCACCTTGCGAGAAATTAGACTTAAACGATTTCTCCGAATATCTCAAAACACTAGCTATAACTTCATCACCTACAACCCAAGCTCTTATATCCTTTCCATAGCTTGAGTTAATAAATTGCTGAGCAACACAACAACCATTACATACCTGTATCGCACTCTCCAACTCCTGCTCATTCTTTATCAGAAAAACGTCTATTCCCCTCGACCCTTCCAGTCCTTTTACAATAAACTTTTCATTTTTAAAATAGTCGCTTAAGTACTGATAGGTGTAATTAGCAAGAGCACTATATATTGTTTCAGGAGTGTTTATATTATTGCTTGATAAAATCTGATGAGTCTTCATCTTATTCAATGATAAAGCCATAGATGCAGATGAATTTATCACAGGGATACCTAATATATCAAAGTGGCTAGACAGTAAAGACTCATAACCTCTGACAATAACGAAGGATGGCAGCTCTATTTCTCTGTTTTCGTATAGTATAAAATTCTTTCTTCCAGATACAATCTGGAGGTCTTCAAAAAATAAAATATCCAGATCGATATCAAATTTCTTAGCTTCCAGACGCAACCAATCAAAAGCATTAGTCGTATTACTTAGTACCGATTTTGGGTAAAGCACCCAACCTTTATTCTTCATATCTATTTTCCTATAACATAACAATCAAGAGTCCAATATAAAAGTATATATTATTTTATCATTGAGGTTACAGAGGTAAAATATTTAAACAGATAATATTCTTTAAATTCTATAATAATACAAAAAACAAGCTCTTAACTAAAGAAAAACCACTTAATTATTTGTTCTTCTAATAAGTATGCTCATTTTGTTCAAAAAATCAGAGTATATTTGTAGCTTGATTTATAATTGACTTTTAAAATTACGGATGAAAGAAGTAAAATATTTAGTAAACGACATTGTGGCTGCATGCCAAGAAAAAAAAGCTAGAAATATTGTAATCGTAGATATGACAGAGCTTCCCGGAACTATTTGCCAGTATTTTGTAATATGTGAGGGAAACACACCAACACAGGTATCTGCCATTTCAGACGAAATCACAGAATCGCTGAAAAAGAAGAAAAAAGAGCGCCCTATATCAACAGATGGATTACGCGAAGGTCGCTGGGTAGGAATAGATTATGGTACGGTTATTGTACATGTGTTTCTTCCGGAACTCCGCGAATTTTATAATATAGAAAATTTGTGGGCAGATGCTAAACTAGAATCTATCCCGGATATCGATTAATTAGTTGTAAGATTTTTTTTATGGATAATTATAACAAAGGAGAAAATAAACCTAAAGGCCCGGGCACAAACCGCCCTAAAATGCCTTTCAATCTGTACTGGATCTATCTGATCGTGTTCGGTGCGATTATTGGCATGTACTTTTTCACAGACAACAGCGTTACAAAAGAAGTTCCTTGGTCAGATTTTCAGGGTTATGTAAGAGGAAATAGCATCAGTAAAATTATCGTTGATAATAAGAACAATACCCTGAAGGCCTATGTGCGTCCTGATTCGATAAAAAATGTTTACAAAAATGATGCGGAACGTGCAGGAAGCAACCCGTCTATTCTTGTAAAAATTCCGTCGGCTGACAAATTTTCCGATTTTTACGATCAGGTAAGAGCGGAGCATAAATACGACATCGACGTAAGCTACGAAACCAGTACGAGTGCAGGTGAAATCTTATTTACCTTCTTACCAATTATCCTTATATTCGGTCTCTTCATATATATGATGCGTCGCATGTCCGGTGCCGGCGGTGGAGGCGGAGGTGGAGTTTTCAGTGTAGGAAAATCTAAGGCTCAGCTATATGATAAGGGATCTGACCTACGAGTTACATTCAAAGATGTGGCAGGATTATCAGAAGCAAAAGAGGAGATTGAAGAAATTGTAGAATTTCTAAAAAACCCTTCCAGATATACCGAAATCGGAGGTAAAATACCCAAAGGAGCTTTGCTTGTTGGCCCTCCGGGAACAGGAAAGACCCTTTTAGCAAAGGCTGTTGCCGGCGAGGCAAATGTTCCATTCTTCTCATTGTCCGGTTCAGATTTTGTGGAAATGTTTGTAGGTGTGGGTGCATCTCGTGTTAGAGACTTATTCAAACAGGCAAAAGAAAAATCACCGTGTATCATTTTCATTGATGAGATAGATGCTATCGGACGTGCCCGTGGAAAAAACCTGAATATGGGTTCTAACGATGAGCGCGAAAACACACTGAATCAACTATTGACCGAGATGGATGGCTTTGGGACTAATAGCGGTGTTATATTACTTGCCGCCACAAACCGTGCCGACATTTTAGATAAAGCATTGCTTCGTGCAGGACGATTCGACCGTCAGATTACAGTCGATCTTCCTGACCTTAATGATAGGAAGGAAATATTCAAAGTACATTTACGTCCTGTCAAAATAGATGACACAGTAGATGTAGAATTCCTTTCGCGTCAAACTCCTGGTTTTTCGGGAGCTGACATAGCAAATGTATGTAACGAAGCTGCACTGATCGCTGCCCGCAAAGGTAAAAAAGTAGTACAGAAAGAAGATTTTACTGACGCAGTAGACCGGATAGTCGGTGGACTTGAGAAAAAGAATAAAATTACGACGCTGGACGAACGGAAAACAATTGCGATCCATGAAGCGGGACATGCTACCTTAAGCTGGTTCTTACAATATGCCAACCCGTTAGTAAAAGTAACGATTGTCCCTCGTGGCAAAGCGTTAGGTGCTGCATGGTACTTGCCGGAAGAAAGACAGATCACAACAAAAGAACAAATGCTTGACGAGATGTGTGCTTTACTCGGTGGACGTGCCGCCGAAGAAGTATTTATAGGACACATTTCCTCCGGTGCGGCTAACGACCTTGAACGCGTAACCAAACAAGCGTATGCAATGATTACCTATCTTGGTATGAGCGAAAAACTTCCAAATTTGAGCTACTACGACTCATCCGGCGAAGGATATGGTTTTACAAAACCATACAGCGAAGAAACAGCTTTGCTTATCGACAAGGAGGTGCAAAACATGATTAATGGGCAATACGAACGTGCGAAACAATTGCTCCGTCAACATTCTGATGGTCATGGCAAACTAGCAAACCTTTTGGTCACCGAAGAAGTAATCTTTTCTGACAACCTGAAAAAAGTATTTGGTGAGCGTCAGTGGGTATCTCGCTCCGAAGAAATATTGAAAGAAGCAGAAGAGCCTCCTAAAAATGTTGAAATAGAGATTAAAGAAGAAGATCTTTCTGAAATAATAAACAAAGAAAACAAATCGGAATAATCCGAAAATAAATAGCAATATAAGTGGACACAGTTATTTTTATCTGTGTCCATTTCGTTTTTCATAAATAACCCCTTAAATTTGTTATTATAAAAGTAATATCCTAAATATGGCTGATGAATTGAAAGAAATAGTTTACTCACGAGATTCTATTGAATTTGTGACAGTCGCAGTACAACTCTGCGCATACCTTGAAAGTTTTGATAATAGTATCACAGAGTCGGAACTGACAGACAAACTAACCAAAATACTTCCCCTACTCTATCTTAAAGCATCGCTTATCCCGGAAACAGATACAGTGAACGAAGATGACCCGGAAATATCCGTAACTGAGGATGATTATAATTACATTATATCCAAGTTGAATAATATTTTCGGTGCGAATGACACTTATCTTGAAGTATTCCTTCAAGATATGAAATACAGTGAAACTCCCATATCAGCCAATATTAGCGAAGACTTAGCGGATATTTACCAAGATTTGAAAAATTTTGTAACTATATTTGAACGCGGTATCACTGAAAATATGAATGATGCCTTGTATGTATGTACAGAGAATTTCAAAATGTACTGGGGACAAAAATTAGTGAATGCATTGAGAGCCTTGCATTCTTTGAAATACTCAGCAGACACAAACAATTTGGAAGAAGGCGAAACAGCCGAAGCAGATGACGAATTATGGTAAATACAATTACAAAAGAAGAACTATCAGGTTTTGTTCAAGAAAAATTTACAGGGCGTATTATTGTTGTGCAAACGATAGATGAAGCCTTGAAAGCAACGGCCTATCTTTCCGGATTTAATGCGATTGGTTTTGATACCGAAACTCGCCCTGCTTTCAAGAAAGGAGTATCTCACCAGATAGCTTTGATGCAACTATCAACAGAAGACACTTGCTTCCTTTTTCGCTTAAACCTTATCGGACTACCCGATTGTCTTGCCGAAGTATTAGTAAATCCGGCAATAAAAAAGATTGGATTATCTCTGAAAGATGACTTCACTGCTATTCATAAACGCAAGCCACTGTGTCCCATCAATTTTATTGACCTCCAACCTTTTGTTCAGGACTATGGAATTGAGGATATGGGGCTTCAGCGTATTTATGGCATACTTTTTGGAAAAAGAATATCGAAAGGACAACGTCTGTCAAACTGGGAGGCTGATGTTCTTTCGGATGCACAGAAACTCTACGCAGCTCTTGATGCGTGGGCTTGCCTGAGAATATTCAACGAATTAAAAAATAGAGAAAAGATAAAGAAAAAATAAAAAATACAGATATGGCATTTATAGACTACTACAGCATACTAGGTGTGCAAAAAAATGCCAGCAACGATGATATTAAAAAAGCATATCGTAAACTGGCGAGGAAATATCACCCCGATATCAATCCTAACAATGATGATGCAAAGCTAAAATTTCAGCAAATAAACGAAGCTAACGAAGTTCTTTCCGATCCGGAGAAAAGAAAAAAATATGATGAGTACGGAGAAAACTGGAAACATGCTGAGGAATTTGAAAAAGCAAAACAACAACAATCTCAGAACGGAGGATTCGCAGACTACTCCGACTTCGGCGGATTCGGTGGCAGTACAACGTATAGTTTCGATGGAGAAGGTGGCTTTTCAGCCTTTTTCGAATCCCTGTTCGGACAAGGAAACACTTCCTCTAAAAGACGTGGCAGTGGTTTTCGTGGACAGGATTATACAACAGAACTTCATCTGGATCTAAAAGAAGCTTATGAAACTCATAAGCGCACGCTTTCTGTCAATGGCAAAAACCTGCGGATCACGATCCCCGCAGGAGTATCCGACGGACAAGTAATAAAACTTTCAGGACAAGGCGGCCCCGGAGCCAATGGTGGGCCAAATGGTGATCTCTATATTACGTTTGTAATAAAAGAAGATACTCATTTTAAACGAGTGGGAGATGATCTTTATTCGACAGCAAAACTCAACTTATACACAGCTGTATTAGGAGGTGAAGAAACTATTAATACATATACAGGCAAAGTAAAATTAAAAGTTGCGGCAGGAACTCAGAATAGCACAAAAGTGAGACTGAAAGGAAAAGGGTTTCCAATCTATAAACAGGAAGGAAAATACGGAGATCTGATTATTACTTACTCAGTAAAAATACCGACAAACCTTACCCCAGAGCAAAAAGAGCTATTCGAAAAGTTAGCAAAGTCTTAAATTAAAGAGTTAGATTATGAATACAGAATTAATAATCATCAAGGAATACTGCATCCAGAATCAGATAGATCCAGAATTTATCATACAACTCGAAAATGAAGGATTGATCGAAATAAATATCATTGAAAACGAACAATATATACATGTTTCGCAACTAAGCCTGCTCGATCAGTATATTCGCTGGCATTACGATCTGTCGATAAATATAGAGGGCATCGACGTCATTCAAAATCTGTTACAGAAAATAAATGATATGCAAAAAGAGATACTTCGCTTACGCCAACAATTGCGTTTAATGGATTGACAGGTTCCTCTTTTATTAAACATATAAAGATGGAGGCTTAGGCCTCCGTTTTTTATTTGCATCTTTCAATGTTTGCTGATTTTCTGTATCTTTGCATCTTACATTTTTGAGAAAAGCAGGTAGCTGCTGAACTATAAATGCTACTTTTGTTATTTCTATCTATTTTATGAAACGAATTATACTCGGTATTGCCTTTGTTGTTATTGTGCTAAGCTCTTGTTCTTCAACCGACAGTGACGCTAAAAAAGCGGCTAAACTGAACCGTAAATCAATGGAATATGCAAGAGAGCTTAAACTCGAAGAAGCAGAAAAATTATATCAGGAATCTAGGGAAATAGTAGCCCGGTACAAGGATACAGAGAAGTTCGAAGAATTTCATGTAGCCTATAGTAAATACATGGCCGAAACCGCTGAAAAATAATATTAATATCTATACTTATGTCTGAGAATATTTTGAATACGGAAGAACCTAAGAAGAGTCTCAATTTTATTGAGACCGCTGTAGAAAACGACCTACGGGAAGGTAAAAACGACAGTCGCGTGCAGACACGTTTTCCACCTGAACCAAACGGTTATCTGCATATAGGTCATGCAAAAGCAATCTGTATAGATTTTGGTATAGCCCAAAAATACGGAGGGGTATGTAACCTTCGTTTCGATGATACAAATCCGGTAAAAGAAGACGTAGAGTTCGTCGATTCTATTATGGAAGATATAAAATGGCTTGGCTACGACTGGGCAAATGTATATTATGCATCCGATTACTTTGGTCAGTTGTGGGACTTTGCAGTCAATCTGATTAAAGAAGGAAAAGCATACATCGATGAACAATCAGCCGAAGAAATAGCCAAACAGAAAGGTACACCAACTCAACCGGGAATAAATAGTCCGTATCGTGATCGTCCTATTGAAGAAAGTCTCGATCTGTTCAAAAAAATGAATGAGGGAGTTTTGGAAGAAGGTAGTATGGTACTTCGTGCCAAAATAGACATGGCTGCGCCCAATATGCATTTTCGGGATCCGATCATATATCGTATAATCAAACATCCGCATCACCGTACAGGAACTACATGGCAAGCCTACCCGATGTATGATTTTGCCCACGGACAATGTGACTATTTCGAAGGTGTAACCCACTCTATCTGCACTTTGGAATTTGAGGTACACCGCCCGTTATACGATTGGTTTATTGATCAACTAGCAACAGACAATTATCGCCCTCATCAGTACGAGTTCAACAAATTGCAATTTACCTACACCCTGCTAAGCAAGCGGAACTTGCGTCGTATGGTAGAAGAAAAAATATTGACAGGATGGGATGATCCTCGTATGCCTACTATCTGCGGATTCCGCCGCAGAGGATATACTCCCGAATCGATCCATAATCTGATTGACAGAATAGGATATACCAAATACGATGGAGTAAATGACCTTGGCTTACTGGAATATGCTGTTCGTGAAGATCTGAACAAGAGAACAACACGTGTATCGGCAGTACTAGATCCAATAAAGCTGATTATAACAAACTATCCGGAAGGAAAGACCGAGACGATGGAAGCTCAAAATAATCCAGAAGACGAAAATTCGGGTAGCCATGATATTCTTTTCTCCCGTGAATTGTATATCGAGAGGGATGATTTTATGGAAGATGCTCCGAAGAAATATTTCCGCCTGACTCCAGGAAATGAGGTTCGTTTGAAGAATGCATACATTGTAAAATGTACAGGATGTAAAAAGGACGAAGCCGGCAATGTAACAGAAGTATATGCCGAATATGACGCTCTAACAAAGAGCGGTATGCCGGAAAGCGGACGCAAAGTGAAAGGAACTATCCACTGGGTATCGACAGAAGGCTCTTTCGACGCAGAGGTTAGGTTATACGACCGCTTATTTATGGTAGAAAATCCAGCAGACGACGGCCGAGACATATTGGAGTTACTAAACCCTAATTCGCTAAAAGTACTAAAAGGCTGTAAGATGGAATCGTATCTGAAAGATGCTAAAGCCGGAGATAAATTTCAGTTCCAGCGTACCGGATATTTCTGTGTCGATACCGACTCTACTGCCGACAATATAGTCTTCAATCGAACAGTATCACTGAAAGACTCTTGGGCAAAAGAAAAAAGCAAATAAAGTAGCATTTCGTAATCTACTTTTATAAAAACAGCTTTACTTTGAAAAAAAAGTAAAGCTGTTTTTATATTTCCTCGACACTAAAAAATCTGTATATCTTTATTTTTGTATTACATCAGAGTATCGTTTCTTAACATCTACATAGTCACCTATTTGCTTTTTATATTCTTCAAGATTTTCTGCTGTACCCCAATCCGGATCAGGCATTTGCTTTTTAATGTCTGCCCAATCTTTATTTTCGAAAAACAAAGGATCGATCGTACATCCCGTTAAACTCCTGAATGGGCTTATAAATATATATCCATCGAAGAAGTCTTCCATGCGAAAATCATTATGGCACAAGCTAAAGAAGCTATTATCCGGCAATCTGCCTAAAGGTGTATTCATCAAGTCAAACCCAACAGGTTTATCATTATTCATATTCATAATAGCCTCAATCACTCCATTTGCTGGAGAGACCCAACTAACTTTGGATTTATCTCTGGCTTCGAGAGGGAAATGCAACATTATATTAAATATTTTATTCGGATATTTCCGATAAAGTCTATTTCCGACAAAGCCTGTATCATAATCGCAGAAATTATCATTATTCATTTTTAGGATAGGCATATGATATTTAGTAAAAGCATGAACCGAACCCATATAAACAAGAGCTTTCTCTTTCTTATCGATTACTTCCTTCTCGATAATTTTAGTTCTAAAATCATCCGGAGTACCTAAATAAAACACTTTGCTCATATTCTCCGGGGTTTTAGGAAAACCATATTTGCTCCAATCATATTGATAACTGATATTAATAATCCTGAACTTCTTTTGACCGGCAGGTAATGTTTGATTAAACTCCCAGACCTTCCTGTATATGTCAGTATACTCTTTGTATGACCATCCAACATTGTAGAAAAACATCATATCTCTGGCTAATTGCTCATTGTATTCCGGAGCATTCACCATCGAGTCCAATTTATTTTGCATCTCAAAAGATCCAAATTCCATACAAAGATTTGTTACTCCATTTTCATACAGCTGAGGAATAAGATTTTTAACATAGTCCAGATGCTCTTTAATTGCGTGGTTTTCACCCAACAATACTAAATCGTAACGTTTAAACTTGGACACAAGATACTCCGAAGGATCCATCCCTTTTTCTTTGATAAACTTATATTCTGAATCGTATACAGTTTGGCTCTTCAGAAATAAAGAGAACAACACAAGGACAAAAAGAAAAAATAATCTGTTTTTCATGATTTATATTCAACTAGTTTTCGTAAAACTAATTATTTGGGACAGATATGATATCTGAAAAATTATAAATAGTTGCTTCAGAAACTTGCAAACGATTGCAAAATAAAGGCTGCAACTATTAGTTGCAGCCTTATCAAATATTATAGATTTAACTATTGGAAATTTATTCCCACTCGATTGTTGCAGGTGGTTTTGAAGAAATATCGTAAACTACGCGATTTACACCTTTCACTTTATTGATGATTTCATTCGATACCTTCGCTAAGAATTCATAAGGCAAATGTGCCCAATCGGCAGTCATTCCGTCTGTTGATGTTACAGCACGTAGAACAACAGTACTTTCGTATGTACGCTCGTCACCCATAACCCCTACCGATTTCACAGGAAGCAATATTGCCGCTGCCTGCCATATCTGGTCGTATAAGCCATATTCGCGAAGCATACGAATATATATATCATCTGCATTTTGTATAATTTCGACTTTCTCCGGAGTGATATCACCCAACACACGGATACCAAGTCCCGGACCTGGAAACGGATGCCTCTTTATAAGATTCTCCTTCATACCCAGTTCCAAGCCTACACGGCGTACTTCATCTTTGAATAGCAAACGAAGAGGTTCGACCAGCTTTAGATGCATCTTTTCCGGCAATCCTCCTACATTGTGATGAGACTTAATCGTATGACCGGTAATGGATAATGATTCTATTACGTCCGGATATATGGTGCCTTGTCCAAGCCATTTTATATCTTTCAGTTTATGCGCTTCTTCATCAAAAACATCGATAAACCCTTTACCTATAATTTTTCTCTTTTTCTCAGGCTCTGTAACTCCCGCAAGCTCATTATAGAAACGTTGGCTAGCATCTACCCCAATCACATTTAACCCAAGATGATCGTAATCTTTCAATACATTCTCGAATTCGTTTTTGCGAAGTAAACCATGATTCACAAATACACAAGTCAGATTTTTACCGATCGCTTTATTTAAGAGCACAGCTGTAACAGAAGAGTCTACTCCTCCCGAAAGAGCAAGAATAACTTTATCATCCCCTAACTGCTCTCTTAATTCGGCAACAGTAGTATCGATAAAAGATGCCGGGCTCCAACCTCTTTTCGAGTGACAAATATTTAGGAAGTTGCTCAACAGACGTGTTCCGTCTGTTGTATGATAAACCTCGGGATGAAATTGAACAGCCCAAGTAGATTCACCTTTTATTTTATATCCACCTACAGCAACATCCGCTGTACTGGCAATGATCTCAAAATCCTCAGGCAGTGTAGTAATACTATCGCCATGAGACATCCACACCTGAGTACCTTCAGATAAGCCATCGAATAAAGGATCGGAAGAATTTATTTTTGTCAGATGGGCACGGCCGTACTCACGCGAATCGCTTTTTTCAACCTTTCCTCCAGATAAGTAAGCTAAATATTGAGCTCCATAACAGATGCCAAGAACTGGATATTTTCCCTTGATCTTAGCAAGATCTGGTTTAAATGCATCAGCATCATTCACCGAAAAAGGGCTTCCTGATAGAACGACTCCTTTTACCGAGTCATCATCGAACGGAAATTTGTTGTAAGGAACTATTTCACAGTAAACATTTAATTCTCTGATTCTGCGACCGATGAGTTGGGTGGTCTGCGACCCGAAATCGAGGATAATGATTTTTTCTTGCATAAAATAATAATCTGTTGTAAACTATCGTTTTTGATGCGCACAAAGGTACAGCATTTTTTGGAATTATACTTGTTCCTCTGATATCAAATAATAATTACCCGCTTGAATATTAACAAAATGAAAGTTTGCCTCAATTTTTTTCACATCGAGCCTTTCTAAACAGTTCGAAATATGAAAAAAAATATCTTTTTGATAAAATACATCTCGATTATATTCTCCAAATTGTTTACCTTTGTTTATATGTCATATAAATTTCTACTACTATGGACTTGAGTATCAACTTTACCCAAATTTTAAGCGCATTTGTTGTAATATTTGTATTGGTCGATGTTTTCGGATCTGTACCAATATTTTTAAATTTTCAGAGAGAGAGTAAGGATGTGAATCCTGTGCAAGCTGCGATCTATTCGTTTATCATAATGACTGCTTTCCTTTTCGTGGGCGATTGGGTGTTGAAGTTATTCAATGTCGATGTCTCTTCTTTTGCCGTAGCCGGAGCCTTGGTTATTTTTATTATTTCTATCGAAATGATATTCGGCGTAGAAGTTTTCAAGAATGATGCCCCCGGTGGATCAAGAACTCTCGTTCCCATTGTTTTTCCTCTGATAGCCGGCCCTGCCACTTTTACAGCTCTTCTTTCAATGCGTGCCGAGTTTTCTGTATTAAATATTATCATTGCTCTGGCTGTGAATATGATAATTGTATTTTTTGTATTAAAGAACCTAAAGCTAGTTGAAAAAATAGTCGGGGTAAGCGGCGTATATGTACTACGAAAATTCTTCGGCATCATACTGATGGCGATAGCGGTAAGACTATTCACGGCAAACATCAATGCTCTACTGAATAGCTTCTAAATAAATATTCTTTCTCACATATCAAATTTCTTTCTTTTAGATATTTGAGGTTACTTTATTGATTCTTTTCTGTACTTTTGCGTGTCATAAATTCAAAAATAAATAAAAACTAACAATTTATATCAATGACCGAAATTCTGAGACAAAAATTAAGTGACTCTAGAGCAGCCCGGTTTATGGTTCTTGGGGTTGTTGCCCTTACCATGTTTTGCGGGTATTTCATTACTGACGTAATGGCTCCACTAAAGCAGATGCTAGAAAGTGAATTTGGATGGAATAGTTCCGATTATGGTTTTTTCACTAGTGCTTACGGATGGTTTAATGTATTCCTTCTCATGCTCATTTTTGGAGGTATTATTCTTGACAAAATGGGTGTCCGTTTCACCGGATTAGGAGCATGTATAACAATGCTTGTCGGATGTGCCTTGAAATATTATGCGGTTGCATACGGTTCTGGACTAGAGGGGACTATTTTTGGAGTCAACACTCAAGTCATGCTAGCTAGTCTCGGATTTGCCATATTCGGTGTAGGGGTTGAAATTGCTGGTATTACTGTGACAAAAGTTATAGTAAGATGGTTTAAAGGCCATGAAATGGCATTGGCGATGGGCCTTCAAGTTTCAGTAGCCCGTATTGGAACAACCCTAGCTCTATCAGGAGCAATTCCAATTGCAAAATATTTTGGTAACATATCAGCTCCGATCCTATTTGGACTTGCACTACTTTGTATTGGACTAATAGCGTACATCGTATTTTGCGTTATGGACAAGAAACTGGATGCATCCATTGCTGAGACAAACGAGACAGCAGAAGAACCATTTAAGGTATCAGATATTTTATACATTGTCAAAAATAAAGGGTTCTGGTTGATCGCATTCCTTTGCGTATTATTTTATTCGGCTGTATTCCCATTCTTAAAATATGCAGTCGATTTGATGATAAATAAATATAATATCGAACCGGAGTTTGCAGGTAATATCCCTGCTATATTACCTTTTGGTGCAATACTTTTAACTCCTCTTTTCGGAGGCATCTATGATAAAAAAGGGAAAGGAGCTACTATTATGATAATGGGGGCACTACTCCTTATTGTGGTTCATTCTCTTTTTGCCATGCCACTGCTTAATGTATGGTGGTTTGCCACAGCTTTAATGGTCTTGTTAGGTATTGGCTTCTCGCTGGTTCCTTCGGCAATGTGGCCTTCTGTTCCCAAAATAATTCCTGAAAACAAACTAGGAACGGCTTATGCTCTAATATTTTGGGTGCAAAACTGGGGATTGATGGGTGTACCTTATTTGATCGGAAAAATTTTAGATAAATACTGTATTATAGGAACGAAAAAAGTAATGGAGGAAGTAACCAAAAACGGGGTTACAGAGATGGTTGAGAAAACGATTACACTTTACGACTACACTCTGCCAATGATAATTTTCACAAGTTTTGGTGTACTGGCTCTTATAGTTGCTTTCATGCTGAAAGCCGAAGACAAGAAAAAAGGATACGGACTGGAGTTACCAAATATAAAAAAATAAGAATTTAGGCCCGGGAAACCGGGTCTAATTATTTTATGTAAATTTGAAAAATGATTTCTGATACACAATCTACACCTAGACAAAAAGGACACCCTAAAGGGATATATCTACTCTTTGCCACCGAAATGTGGGAGCGATTCAGCTACTACGGTATGCGAGCATTATTTTCCCTCTACATGCTCAATGCATTGTTATTCGACAAAACACTAAGCGGGCAAATATACGGAAGCTATACAGGCCTTGTATATCTTACACCGCTAATTGGCGGCTACATAGCCGACCGTTACTGGGGAAACAGACGCTCTATCATGGTAGGTGCGCTGATTATGGCCATAGGTCAATTGTTGTTATTCCTCTCAGGATTATTTTTTGAAGATGTAAGCTTTGCCACAATACTGATGTTCTCTGGATTGGGATTGCTAATTGCAGGAAACGGATTCTTCAAGCCGAATATTTCTTCAATGGTGGGACAACTGTATGCACCCACCGACAGCAGGAAAGATTCTGCCTATACAATATTCTATATGGGTGTAAATACAGGATCATTTATAGCACCATTAGTTTGCGGTTTCTTTGGAGACACAGGCAATCCGGCCGATTTTAAATGGGGATTTCTGGCCGCATGTATTGGGATGCTGATCGGGCTTGCAGTTTTTGTTTTATTTAAAGACAAATACCTAAAAACACCTGAAGGCGAAGCCATTGGTGTTATACCCAATAGTCGCGATGAGAAAAAGCTCACTCCGGAAGCCTCTGAAAATATTCAAGAGAACAGGAAATCGAATATAAAAATCGCTGCAATATGGTTTGGCGTATGGGTAATCTTGTTTTTCTTACTGTATGCCCTATTCGATATGGATTTAATAGGATCGATCATATTCTCGATGGTAGTGGCAGCTCCCGGATATATTATCTCCGATCCTTCGTTGACAAAGATCGAACGCTCTCGTATCTGGGTAATTTATATTATCGCTTTCTTCGTTATCTTCTTTTGGGCGGCATATGAACAAGCTGGGGCATCCTTAACCTACTTTGCTGAAGAACAGACAGAAAGGCATATAAGTTTATTCGATTGGACAGTACCGACCTCCTATTTCCAATCTATAAATGCGCTGGCTATTGTTGTCTTTGCACCTCTCTTCGTTGTTCTATGGGCAAAACTAAACAAGAAAAAGAAAGAACCTGCCTCACCCGTCAAACAGTCTATCGGATTGTTTTTGCTTGCAATCGGCTATCTGATTATAGCTTTCGGCGTTAAAGGACTTGCTCCGGGAGTAAAAGTAAGTATGTTATGGCTCGTAAGCTTATATGTAATACATACTTTCGGCGAGCTTTGTTTATCGCCCATCGGTTTGTCAATGGTAAACAAACTGGCACCAATCAGGTTTGCCTCATTACTGATGGCTACATGGTATATGAGCACGGCGGCAGCCAATAAATTTGCAGGAACACTTAGCAGCTATTATCCTCAGCCAATAATAGAAGTAGGGATTGTTCAAGCTGCGGAGAAGAATAATTCCATAACACTTCTGCCCGAGGACTTTAAAGAATCTGTTTCAGAAAAAGATGGGGCGAAGGTTATACCATTCGATCGTTTGACCTTTTCTAAGATACAGAATAAAGAGATAAAAGATCAAGTTCAAAGCAACTTGGAAAAACAGCAAATGGAAAATCCTAAAACATTTATAGGATACCAGATTTCCAACTTATACGACTTCTTTATGCTGTTTGTTTTTATGGCAGGTGCGGCCTCTGTAATCCTCTTTTTTCTCTCCAAAAGGTTATTAAAAATGATGCATGGCATTAAGTAGATATGAGAAAGATTGCTTTTGAACCCATCGCAGATGAAAAGTCCCGAATATTAATCCTGGGAACAATGCCCAGCGAAGAATCGCTTCGCAAACAAGAGCGCTATGGTCACAAAAGTAATCAGTTTTGGAAAATTGTTTTTATACTGTTCGAGAAGCCTCTCCCTGACAGTTATGATGAAAAAATAAAACTGCTGACAGACAATCATATTGCCATTTGGGACGTACTTCATTCCTGCGAAGGATCAGGAAGCTTAGATAGCAGTATAAAAAATGAGGAACCTAACGACTTCAAAAAGTTCTTTAAACAATATCCACAGATAAAACATATTTTCTTTACCAGCAAAAAAGCTGAAGAGTTTTATAAAAAATATGTTGGGTTTGACAAAGACAGAATATATACTACCCTCCCGTCACCTAGTTCGGCCAATGCAAGAATGAGTTTGATTGAGAAAGTAGAGAAGTGGAAGATATTGAAAGACACAGCAATGGAAACGAACAGTAAAATTAATTAAGATAAGAAATTTCCGTAGGTATTTTTATAGTAAATCGCGCGCCTCCATTTTGCCTGTTCTCCACACTTATTGTCCCTTTATGTGCTTCTACACAACCTTTCGTAACAAAAAGCCCTATACTTTCCTTTGCTTGGTCTCCTGCATCGTAGAATTTATTAAACACTAAAGGTAAAATATCGGAAGAGAAACCAGTACCCCGATCCATTTCCTGTAGAATCAAATAATTATCATTATAAAATGCTTTTAATCGGATTGTAGTTCCTGATTTAGAATATTTACAAGAGTTATAAACCAAATTATACAAAACCAGTTCAATTAATTCGGAGTCCACTTTAACTAAGGGCATTGTTTGAGGAACAACAATATCTAAACGATAAGGCTTCAATTCATTCAGCAAATTATCTCTCACCCGACCAAAAAGATCACTGATATCGCACCAATCGATATGTGCAGATATCTTTCCCATTTCGAGCAGGGACATATTCTGTAAATTCTTCACTAAATAAATTAGCCGAGTAGATGCTCTAGAAATCTCAGTACATAGTTCATCCTTGACTATCTCTGAATGAGAATTTGTAAGAGTTCCGGATGCTTTCGTTATTGTTCCAATAGGAATTTTTAGCTCATTAGAAATAGAATTGAACAATGTTTTATACAGCCTACTTGATTCGTCAGGTAGATTAATTTTCTTTGCTTGTTGTACGAAATAATGGTGTTCCAGGGCAATAGATATCTGAACTAAAAATGTATCCCAAAACAATCTAGTTTCCCCATTGAACTTCTTCTTGGATTTTATTACAACTACACCAGGCTTAGTATTCAAGCCCTTTAATGGATAAAAGGTATATTCGCTTAATGAGAATGTATCAGAGAACTTACCAGCCCTCTTCAGATTTTTGAAAACCCATTGTGCAATACTGTATTCTGAATCACCAAAATCACCAGGTTTAGGCATCAATTGTTTTTTTGTCAATTTACCATTCCCATCCTGAAGCAAGAAGTAAGATTCAACATTAAAATATTTACTGATATCCTCTTTCGCTACTTCTATTATCCTTTTAGTATTTTCTGCTCTGGCTAGTTGGTTAGTAAGATGAAACAAAGCATTGGTCTTTTCTTCTCTTTTACGTGTCAATCGCTCTTGTTTACGAGCTTTTGAGGTCAGAGTCCCCGTTACTAAAGCGACGACAAAAAACATACAAAATGCAAGCAAGTCTTCGGGTTCGGTAATCTTCAATGTATACTGTGGCGGTATAAAAAAGAAGTCCCAAGCCAGAGCACTAACAGCTGAAGCCAGCATAATAGGCCCCAAACGGAAAAACATAGAAAGGATAAGAACTGTAAATAGTAAAATAAATGATATTGACTGATAACCTGTTTTATCCGAAATCGGCAAGCAAAGTAAAACTGTTATTAAGACAGCTAAAATTGCATAAACATAATGCTTATAGGAGGATGAAAAATCGGGATAGGAGACCAAATTCCGTTTGTACTGTTTTGCTTCGAATCCGGGCTCTATCACATAAATATCAATTTCGCCACTTTCTTTAAGTAGACGATTGACAAAATTATCCCGTGAAAACAATGATGAAAAGAAACTTTGTTTACCCGATTTCCCTATAATTATATGAGAGATATTCTCTCTTCTGGCAACATCCAGTGTTGTGGAAACAAGATCGTCTCCGGAGGTTATGATGACTTCGGCACCAAACTTACGTGCCAAATCTATATTTTTTGCTAGTTGTTCCTGCTGCGACTCATTCAGCACCTGTGTATTTTCCACATGGAGGGCGACAAGATCAGCCCCCATTGTATAAGATAAGTTTTTAGCCCAGCGTATCAGCTTGGCCGATGATGTACTTGGCCCAACAAGAACAAGGAGATGTAACCCAGACTTCCATGGCCCCTCTATATGCTTTTGTTGCATGTAAGATTTCAACTGCTTATCAACCCTGTCGGCAACAAGACGGAGCGACATTTCGCGCAAAGCTGTTATATTACCCTTTCTAAAGAAGTTCTGTACAGCCTCTTTAGATTGTGGGGAAGCATATACTTTACCTTCTGCTAAGCGATCGAGAAGAACATTTGGTGTAACATCAACCAACTCTACATCGTCTGCTTTTTCGAATATTTCATCAGGAATAGTATCGCTGACAATGACACCTGTTATCTGAGCGATTGTATCGTTTCGACTCTCCAGATGTTGTATGTTTAGTGTAGTATATACATTGATACCATTGTCTAATAATTCCTGTACATCCTGATAACGTTTAGCATGACGACTTCCCTCCGCATTGCTATGTGCAAGTTCATCTACTAAAACAAGATAAGGGTGTCTCGAAATAATAGCATCCAAATCCATCTCTTCAATAGAGACTTCCTCATGATGAACCTTTTTACTAGGAATGACTTCAAATTCTTTTAATAAAGCTTTGGTTTCAGAACGGTCATGAGGCTCCACAAATCCAATCACCACATCAACCCCTTTTGACAAATCCATATGCGCTGCTTGCAGCATCGAATAGGTTTTGCCAACGCCTGAAGACATACCAAAGAAAATCTTCAGTTTTCCCCGTTTATTAGTTTCCTCTTCCTGATTTATTGAAGTCGAAAGATTATCAGGATCAGGACGTTCGTCATCTGTTTTCATATCAATTTATCAAAATCCAAATTTAATATAAAAACATTTATCCTAGCATATTCCTCTCAATTTCTGAATTTATGATACAAGATTACTTTGTATTGGTTACAGTAACGGTTGATTCCAGTAAAAGCCTGACGTATTCAATGTATGTGATCTTTTCTCTAAATTTATGTTCCTCCGGATTTCCTTTGCAAAAAGATTATTGATCGCATGTCCCGGACGATTAGCCTCTATTTTTCCCTTTATAAAATATCCGACTAGGGCGATATCACCTATTATATCAAGCAGCTTGTGCCGGGCTGGTTCATTAGAGGTATTTAATGGCTTATTCATCATATACCCCAGCTGATTAGCATTTCTTTTCTTTACATGTAACATATCAGATAGGTTATCCAATTTATCTTGTTGTATGACCTGATCGTAGATTACAATCGCATTGTCCAGATCTCCACCCTTGATGAGATCTTTATCTATTAAGGGCTCAATTTCGCGAACGAAAACAAAAGTTCTTGCAGTAGCAAAATCTTTTACGAAAAAAGATAAGTCTGGCAAATATGCTCCTTGTTGCTTCAATAGTACCGAATCAAATGAAATATTACTTTTAATACTAAATGATTGGCTAGGAGTTAAGATAAGAGATGCTCCTGATATTTCATCTCTCACTTTAATTCTTTTCCGAGGAAAACTTAGATATATTCTTTTTGCATTTTGAGTAACAGTTCCCGTCTCCAATATCTTTTGAACAAATGAAATCGAACTTCCATCCATTATTGGAAACTCAGGTGCATCAATATCAATTAAACAATTATCTATTTCGCATCCGTATAAAGCAGCTAACGCGTGTTCTACAGTTCCTACCTGCATTACTGAGGAACCTAACACAGTTCTTCTATCAGTCGACACTACATTTTCTGCGACTGCATCTATGATTGGTTTATTCGGCAAGTCTATACGTCTGATTTTATAACCATGATTTTCAGGTGCAGGATTGAATTTTATCTTTACATTCAATCCTGAATGTAATCCTTTTCCTGTAAGCAGAAAGCTGGTTTTCAATGTTCGTTGGTTTATTATCATTTTGGATTTGTATTAATTATCTCCTATTGAGGCTAATATTTGTCCTCATTTGAGATCACGTTTATATATCATTTCTAAGTTCGCAAGAAGAACGACTTACATAGTTTGATCGCATAATATCTCTGTTTATTTTGTCGGTACAGGGAACTGCACTATCAAGCGATAGGTATGGGATTACCACACAGCTCCCCTTTCCGACAGGTCTGAAATGAAAAGAATTAACGTCCTGTTACTTGCAAATATTCAATTCGTTTCTTCTGGTAATCGGTATACGATTCAACATATTTGTCACGATTTTGCTGCAATAAGGTTTGAGCATCGAGTACATCGGTTAATGTAACCGTACCAACTTTATAGTAATTCGTATTCAGCCTTAAGTTTTCTGTAGATTGTTCTACACCCTCTTTTGCCAGCAGAATCTGTTTATAGGCATTATCCAGTTCATTTTTCACATTCTGCATCTGTAAAAGCAACTGCTCTTGTGTGTCAACTTTGTTGTTTAACGCAATCTGTTCCTGCATTTTTTGCCGTTTGATAGCATGTGAGCCTCCCCACCAACCTGAAAGAGGAATACTTACCGAAGCAAAGACAATACCATTGCTCCGCCATTTATCTACAATATTCTCACCGTAATAAGAGGCTCCAATAGCAACAGTAGGCAGATAGTCCCCCCGTTTCATTTTTGTTTGTAATTTGGTTGCTTCCACATTTTTGTCGAGTAATTTGCTTTCCATCCTTTCGGATAAAGCTGTGCTATGATCGACATAATATACTATGGGTGATTCTGCATTTTCAATATCCGGTACAGCAATATCAAAATTATCAGATACGGATAGTTCCAATCCCATTAGCTGGCACATAGACATTTTCACAAGTTTAATTCCATTTTCCAGATTGATACGGTTACTTTGTACTTCATTTTTTTTCAGCTTTACCTTCAGCACATCATTATTTGTTATCAGTCCTGTTTTATAGGACAGTTCCACATCCTTTAATAAAGTATTGAGTTGAGCATCTATGACATCCAGCGTTTTCTCTTTTTCGTATAATGAGACCAATTGCCAATAAAGATTTTCAGTATTTAAGAGAACTTCATTTTCTGACAGTTTTGCCTGGTAGCAGCTTACTTCAGTTCCCAAATCAGCGAGTTTGTTTCCTGTTACTATTTTTCCTCCGACAAATATGGGTTGTGTGACTGTTATGCCTGCTTCAAATCCTTTATCTAACAAACCCAACGACATTCCTGCCAGATTCAAAGACATCAGGGGATCTTTCGGCAATAGCCCCACACCCGAAGCACTTACCGATGGGAAATAGTTTGTAAATGCTTCCTTCTTAGTTTGTTTTGAGGCATCGATCTCTAAACGGCTGTTTTTTATTTTCCGGTTATTCTCAAT
>POVV01000611.1_pt1 | contig 21121 bp, 21 predicted proteins | sample 1560271 | NCBI WGS metagenome assembly POVV01 (sample SAMN08337232, study PRJNA429181) | Bioreactor metagenome, whole genome shotgun sequencing project. | biome: cows' rumen and soil; feature: anaerobic; isolation source: anaerobic chemostat enrichment culture, galacturonate as sole carbon... | reverse complement strand
AGTGGCTTTTCGTTTTCAAAGATGGCATTTCAGATACAAAAACTGCGTTTCGTTTACAAATATTCAGTTGTCAAATTACAAAGTGGCGTCTCGCCTTACAAAGTGGCATCTCGCTTTTCAATTAAGGCGTTTTTTTACCTACAAGTCTCCGTCTGACCGAATAACTGCTGTTATTTTGTCAGATAAGCAGGAATCATGTCGAAATAGAGAGAACGAATAGTTAACAAAATGCCCAGGAAAGATTCAACGTGCTGAAAGGAGCTGCCGCCATGGATCTCGACAAACATCTGCTCTGCCAATCTCTCTTAGACAGTCTTTATGAAGGCATATATATCATCGATACCAATCAACGGGTAGTTTACGGAAATGCCAGCGCTGCGCAAATCACCGGTTTTACTGACAAGATAACAGCCGGCCACTGTCTGGATATCCTTGCGCATGTCGACGAATCAGGCAAGAATCTGTGTGAGCTCAATTGCCCGGTTTCGCTGACGCTTGCCGACGGCATCGTACGGGAGCAGGAAGTATTTTTCAAGCACAAACAGGGGCACCGCATCCCGGTTTCCGTGCGAATCATCCCGCTCAGAGATGACGCAGGCAGCATCGTGGGGGTAGTAGAGGCGTTTGTGGATAATTCACCACACGCGGCACTTCACATGGAACTGGAGAAGCTGAAAGATAAAGCCAATATCGACAGGCTGACCGCTTTATTTACCCGCTCATATGGAGAGAGCGTCTTGAGTGCAAAGGTTGTCGAATACAAAGACACGAAACGGCCGGTCGGCATCTTATTTGTTGACATCGATAATTTCAAAAATATTAATGATATCTATGGACACGAAGTCGGTGATTTGGTACTGAAGACGGTGGCCAGAACGCTGGCAGGCAATGTCCGAACCGGCGATTATGTGATCCGGTTGGGCGGCGAAGAGATCGTGATTGTGCTGTCCGGCTATTTTACCATTCACAAGCTGGGAAGTATCGCCGATAAGCTTCGGGCTCTGGTGCAGCAGTCGGAGGTCAGAACCATGGAACACGTGATCACTGTCACGGTTTCGCTGGGAGCAACCCTGATAACCGAAGACGATACCGGTGAAACCGCAGTCAAACGGGCCGATGATTTGATGTATCAAAGTAAAAAGGCTGGCCGGAACCAGGTAACAATCGGGTAAAGGCTGTGCTTGCGTAACAGCTGCTCTCGTTCTGCTTCTAGTCGCTCTGCACCCGGTTTCTTCCCATATCCTTCGCCCGGTACATTGCCAGGTCCGCCCGGTTAATCAGCTCCTCCAGCCGGATTTGTTCGCCGACGGCAGCGGCGACGCCAATACTTACCGTATAGAAAACAATGCCGGGAGCCGCCCTTTCAACCGCCTGGCGCAAACGCTCCGCCACCTGAACAGCCATTGTTTTATCACAATCCGGCAGCAGAATCACAAACTCTTCTCCGCCATAACGGCAGGCGACATCCGACTGCCGCAGCGTTTTCCGCATGATCTGAGCCAGGTTGGCGATAATTCCGTCGCCTACAGCATGGCCATAGCGGTCATTAATCCGTTTAAAATGATCGATATCAAGCACCAGCAGCGCCATGCTTTCCTGCCTGCGGATGGCCGACTTGATCAGTTGCCCGGCTAATAACAAAAACGCGCGGCGGTTATACAAGCCGGTCAAGGGATCGGTATCGGCGCAGGTCCTTAACTCCCTGCTCAGCTTTTCCTTTTTCACCAGCACGTAACCCAGTCCGCTGATGATCATCAAGCCCTGCAAAGCCAGTAAAACGATAATTTGCGACGGCCTGGCAGCCAACAGCCGGTAACTGGCCTGCAGCCCACTGTCGATACCCCGCCAAAGCAGAGCAATACAGCAAAAGCAATACATCGATCCCAGCATTTTTTGCAGATAGGAAGTTCTGTGGCTGGAGATCAGCAGCACGACGCCCGGAATCAGCAGCAGCAGCGCAAAGCAGAGGGAAGAAATCAGCACCGCCGTGGTCTGCGCCAAACCAAACACAGGCCATAGCGCCAGTTGCGCGACAGCAACAACAGCCGCATATATGGCAATGCAGCGCTTGGTAACGACATATTTCAGCGCGATGACAGCCAGCGCCTCCAGCATCCAGCCATACAGCAAAACACTGTTGCCGACAGCAAAGGAAAGCCAGAGGGGCACGGATTCTCTCGCCACAATCAAGCCCCAGGCAGCCGCCTGCAAAACTCTTCCCAATAAAAATAAGTAGTCATACCTTGTCGTTTCATATTGGAAAAGCTCAAACGCCAGCGGCAAAACCGAAAAACAGTGCCCCAGAATCAATATGATCATGACAGTGCCGACATCTACGGCAGGCATGTACTCACCTCTGTCTGCAATTCGGAAAACCGAGCAGCCTCAAACTATTGCTTCTAAACGTTCTATTTCCCCGCAAAAAATCCTGCTTTAGCATGCGGGTACGGTTCTGGCCTGCATGGTCACCCTGCTTTCAGACTCCGCTTTTATTCAAATTAAAAACCGTCCCGGATTTTTCAGCATTTGTATAAAGTAAGACCGTTCCAGACTGGAAAGCCACAGGGTCTCTTCCAGTCCGGAACGGTCTTTTGGCGTTTTATTCGGTACTCCGCATCACTTTTTCTGTTTTAGCATCACATCATAACCAAAGATAACGTCAAACAGCTCCTCGGTAATGGAACTCTGCCGCTTCTGGTTATACCCCAAGGTTAATTCCTCCAGCAATTCATGGATATTGTCTTCCGCGCGCTGCATGGCGGATAACCGGCTGACATTTTCCGTCACCAGCGAATTGGCGCAAGCCCTGCATAAGGAAACAAAGATATGCTCCCGGATATAAAAGACGACAGCTTCGGCGTTGTTTTGATAAATTTGCGGAATCATTTTCGTCTCCCAAGGCTGGCGGCTCAGTTGCAGCAGCCAGTTTTGATCAATGGGCAGCAAGGTCTGCAGCTCCGGCTCATAACTTGAGCCCGGGCGGGGTGTATTGAATGCAATGAAGAGCTGTTTGAGCTCGCCCGTTTCCTGGCGTCTGACGATATCCAGAACGAGCTGCCCCACCAGCATCGTTATGCTGGTCGCCGAATCAGGAACGCGGTACTGTTTTTCGATGGGAAAACTGTCCTGCAGCTTAACGCTGATTCGCTCGCCTACCGGCCAAATATACAGTTCCTCCGGAACAGAGGCGAATCTTTTCACAAGCATTTCGGCCAGGTAATCATTAAATTTCCCCACCATGCCCTGGTCTGATCCGAAGACAACCACACCGATTCCGCCGGTTGTTTGCCCGGAGCGGAGAAGCTCCAGAATTTGCCGCTTATCCTGCCGCAGCATAGCGGAAAGACCCAGCTCGATGGTTTGATGGTATTCCGACAGCGACTGGTTGACTTTTTCAAATATGCCGACATTGACGCCTGCCAATGCTTTCATCGTATCGACGACTTTTTTCAGTTCCTGTGCGCTGCGCATCTTCTTACGCAGCACTTCCAATGTTACTGCCATGACGCTTCTCCCACTAAAGCCTGTTGCAACAGCCTGACAATAGCGGCATGGTCTTCCTGATCCAATACAGCACCGGCCATAATATGCGCTTCGATAGAGCGGGGTATTGCTGCGGCGATCTCGAAGATTTTGCGCTCAGCCTGCGGCATCCGGTCTAACGGAACATCTTCAAACAATCCGGCCATCAGCGCAATTAACACCGTCAACTGCTGCAACGCTGTCAGCGGCTGAAACTGCGGCTGAATCAGGCAGGCGCGTATCCGTTCTCCGTGCCGGAGCGTCTTGTTGGTTTGCTGATCCAGCTTGGCGCCAAACCGGGAGAACATTTCCAGCTCCTCAAATTGCGAATAGGCCAGCTTCAATGCCCCGGCAACACTTCTGTAAGCGCCCAGCTGGGCTTTGCTGCCAATACGGGAAACCGATCTGCCCACATCGACGGCGGGTAATATGCCTTTCTGAAACAGCTCGGGCGACAGATAAATTTGTCCATCGGTAATCGATATCAGGTTTGTCGGAATATAGGCGGACATATTCTGCGCTTCAGTCTGGATGATGGGAAAAGCCGTCAGTGAGCCGCCGCCATACTCCTTACGCAGACGGGTGGATCGTTCCAACAGCCGGGAGTGGATATAGAAAATATCACCAGGGAAGGCTTCCCTGCCGGGAGGCCGCCGCAGCAAAAGCGATATTTCGCGGTAGGTTTGGGCATGATTTGTCAAATCGTCATAAACAATGAGCACATCCCGCCCCTGGGACATAAAGTATTCGGCTATGGAGGTGGCGGAATACGGCGCAATATAACGCATACCAGGTGCGTCGCTGCCTTCGGCGATAACAATGATCGTATGCTTCATCGCTTCGCGGCCGGTCAGTTCGGAGATAATTTTCGTCAGTGACGCTCCCCGCTGGCCAATGGCGCAATACACACAGATGACGCCGGTATCCCGTTGATTGATGATGGTATCGATGGCAATCGCTGTTTTTCCCGTTTGCCGGTCGCCCAGGATCAACTGCCTCTGACCCCGGCCAACAGGAATCAACGCATCAATGACTTTAATCCCTGTCTGCAGCGGTACCCTGACCGGATCCCGGGCCATGATCGCCGGCGCCTCTTTTTCGATTGGCAGGCGGGCGGCTATCGTAAACGGACCTTTGTTGTCAAGCGGCGTTCCCAGCGGGTTGACGATACGCCCTAACAACCCCTCGCCGACAGGGATATCAATAATACGGCCGGTTCGGCGCACTTGCGCTCCGGCTTCAACAGCCGTGTGCGTATTGAGTAAAACCACTCCGGTGTTATTCGCTTCTATTGACAGGACAATGCCCCAGATATTTCCCGGGAATTGTACAAGTTCCTCCAATTCCACGCCGGAAAGTCCTTCAACCCATACAACGCCGTTCGATACTGTCAGCACAGTGCCTAGTTGCTCTATGGCTAATGCCGTCTGGTCTGCTTCGCGCGCCTGCTGCAGCAGCTGCAGGGTATCATCCAGCACGGCTGTGAGTTTCTGTTCTTGCCGCATGTCTGCTTTTCTTCCTCTCCAGCATGTCTTCCACCGTTTTTTGCATGGAAGACAAATATTGCGCCATGGTCCAGGAAATGCGCTTGCCTTCCAGCCAGAGCTCAATGCCGCCAATCAGGTCGGGGTCACTCTCAAATTCCACTGTTATCGTGGCGGCCTGCTTTTGCAGTACAGCCTGTATGCTGAGCCGGGACGCTTCCGGCAGGGGGAATGCGCTGCGAATCCGCACCGGATGGCGGGCAGCCTGCAACACCTCTTCCCAGTCACCGTTCGGATCATCAAACAGCTCTTCGATATCACGGGCAAACGTCACTGCCATGCGTTGTTCAAGCTCCGTATCCGCCAGATCGGACAGCACTTGTTCTGCTATCGCAAAGATCTCTTTCTGAATTTTTCTGGAAAGAGCGTCTAAAAATTCGTCTTTTTCCGCTTCCAATGCCAGCATCCATTCTGTCCGCATGGCTTCCAGCTCTTTTTTTGCGGCTTCAAGCCGCAGTTCATACGCTTGTGCCGCTTGGCGTTCCGCCTGGATCAGCAGGTCTTTCCGCTGGTGCTCAAGCTCCTGATGTTTCTTTTGCAGCAGAAGTTTTTCGTTGTCAGCTTCGGCTTTTGCGGCAGCAGCCGCCGCGATGTTTGCCGCGATCCCCTTTTCCCGTTCGTCCATCATGGTCAATATCGGTTTATACAGCAGGCGCTTCAAAGCCCACAGCAGAATCAGAAAGTTAACAATTTGCGCTCCTACGGTAAACCAATCAAATAACATCGTCTAGCCCCCGACTTTTTCCAGAAAATAGTTCCAGAACGGATTGGCGAAAATCAGGATCAAGGCAATGACCAGACAATAAATCGTTGTCGACTCAATCATCGCCAAACCCACATACAGAGTGCGCGTAATCGTATTTGCCTCATCAGGCTGCTGGGCAATCGACTGCAATGCGGATGAAACCGCTCTGCCTTCACCTAAAGCAGGCGCGATGCAGCCGATACTGATAACAAACCCTGCTGTGAAGATCGAGACTACCGCTATAATTACCATGGTGTCCATACGTTGTTGCCTCCTTTGTTATTACTCATTTACCGCGGCGGAAATATAAACAAGCGCCAAAACGGTGAAAATATAGGCTTGAACCATACCGGTCACCAAACCCAGCAGGTTAATCAGGATCGGGAAGATTAAGGGAGCAATCACCAGCAGGATGGCGACAACCATCCTGCCGCTCACCATATTGCCGAATAAGCGTACCGCCAGCGCCAGAGTGCGCGAAATTTCGCTGATAATATTAAACGGCAGCATAATCCAGACAGGCTGAGCGAATCGTTTGAGATATCCCCCCAAGCCGTTTTGGCGGATACCGTATAGAGGAACGGAAACAAAAACACAGCTTGCCAGGGCTACGGTGGTTGACAGTGATTCTGTGGGCGCCGAGTAACCCGGAACGAGGCCGAAAATCACCGAGGCAGCCAAAAACAGAAACAGCGAGAACAGAAAACTGATATACCGTTCCGGCGGTTTCAGGCCGGCTTCACGGATTTGGCTGCTTAGAAACAGGACCATAATCTCTATGCCGCTCTGCCAGGGAGGTATTTTGATGCGGGCCGACATATTCCGGGTAATGAGCCACGAGCTGACAATCAGGATTACCATCAGAACCCAGGTGCTCAGGATGGTTTCATTCAGCTTGACAAACCCGTATTGCCAATAAATCGTTTCATCAGGAGTCAGGTTCACAAGTCACTCTCCTTCCGCCATCAATTGCCGCATGGGCAGATAGCGCAGCAAAATTGTTCGGACCAGCACAAGTCCCGACAAATACGCGACAACTCCGCCCAGCTCCATCGAGGTCGTATAGTACAGTGCAAGCAATACGGCTCCGGTCCGGATGGACAGGCTGCGCCAAAAGAACACCTGCGGCCGCGCAGCCCTTCTGCCTCGCATGATCGTCCACCAAAGCCCGGCAAAAAAGAACACACCCATGAGACTGCCGGCTATAAAAGCAACGATAACATAACCGGCTTCAATCATCGTCATTCTCCTTTGCTCCGGAAAGCGGCTTGCCTTGCTTTTCCACCCAACGCCAGGCATTAAAGCAGCCGATGGTGAGGCCGGCGAGCAAGAGGGTCAGTGTCCAGGAGTGCTGTCTCGGATATGTCTCGTCCAGCCACAAGCCTAACGCGGCGCCTAATAAGGCGGGAGTGACCACAGACCAGCCAATGATGCCCAGCATGCTCATGCCAAACCAAACGTTTTTTCCCTTCAGCCGTTTGCCGCGCAGCTTTCTTTCGGCTTTCGCCTCGACAATTTTATCCAAATCAGCATGAGAACACTGGTCGTCAGCGCTTATCTTCTTCAATTCGTCCATAGCCGCTTTAACTCCACAAACCGCCGGGCAAACGTACTCTCCAGCTTTGCCAACCCCGCCCGGACATTTTTTTCATGCTCATCCAGCCGTACGAACTGCGCTTTCGTCTCATCACGGAGATGTTGCAGGTCTGTGCCGTGTATGGCGTTGCGTACTGAAACCAGCACGTCAAAACCGCGCTTCACCAGCACGCCGGTATCCAAAGCCACGTAGTTTTCTCTGCCTGTTTCTGTCTCAAACCAGAGAATTCCCGGCACCACGACCGTAACAATATCCAGGCGGCGCGGCAATAATCCGATTGAGCCCTGGTGAGTCTCCACCACAAGCTGCTTGACGTTCTCCACTTCCAGATAGGTTGCGTGGGGCAATGTCACTTTAAGACGCATGACCAACTCTTCCAGCTGCAATCACCTCCTGTGAGTCAGTTGCAAAAGACCAGATTTCGAAGAGGCATTTACCACAGAGTACACAGAGGGTAACGGAAATATTATATTTTACAAACTACCCTCTGCGGGAACCCTCTGCTCACTCCGCGTACTCTGCGGTTAGCGTTCCCTTGGACTTTTGCAACAGATTTTTAAAGATCTGTGGGAATCACATCGTCAATCGGACCAATCATATAAAACGCGCTTTCCGGTAAATCTTCAAACTCGTCACGCAAAATTTGCTCACAACCGTCCAGCGCTTCCTCCAGGCTGACCTGTTTGCCGGAAATGCCGGAGAATTGCTCTGTTGTCACAAACGGCTGTGTTAAAAAGCGCTCCAGTTTTCTGGCGCGGAAAACGATTTTTTGATTCTCTCGTGAGATTTCTTCCATGCCCAGCATGGCAATGATATCCTTCAGCTCCTCGTATTCAGCCAGTGTTTTACGGATTTCCCGGGCGAGCCGGTAATGCCTGTCGCCCACAATATCTGCTGACAGCATTTTCGACGAGGATTGCAGCGGATCGATAGCGGGAAATAACCCCTCGCTGGCTTTTTTCCGGGAGAGAACAATGGTGGCGGACAGATGGGAAAATGTATGAACCACCGCCGGATCGGTAAAATCATCAGCCGGGACATAGACCGCCTGGATCGACGTAATCGCGCCTGTGTCCGTACTGGCGATACGCTCTTCAAATTGCGCCAGCTCGGTGCTCATTGTCGGCTGATAGCCTAACCGGGAAGGAATCTGTCCCATCAGCCCGGAAATTTCCGAACCGGCTTGAATAAACCGGAAGATATTATCAATGAGCAACAGCACATCCTTGTGTTCGTCATCACGGAAGTACTCGGCCATCGTCAAGGCGGCGTTGCCGATGCGAAACCGGCAGCCCGGCGGTTCATTCATTTGCCCGAACAACAGGACAGTGCTGGGCAGGACGCCTGCTTCCTGCATGTCCCGGTATAATTCCTCGCCTTCCCGGCAGCGTTCGCCAATGCCGCAAAAGATGCTGACCCCCTGGTGACGGCCCCGCATATTGTGAATCATTTCGGTAAGCAAAACCGTTTTACCGACACCGGCGCCGCCGAATAGCCCTGTCTTGCCGCCCCGTTCCAGCGGAATCAGCACATCAATGGCTTTAATCCCTGTTTCAAAAATTTTCGTTTGTGAAGACCGTTTAATCAGCGAGGGAGGAACCCGGTGCACGGATCGCCACTCCATGTCGGCAAGCGGCTCCTTCCCATCAATCAATTGGCCGAACACATTAAACATTCTCGATAAAACATTCCTGCCGACAGGCGCCTGCAAAGGCGCTTGCGTATCATACGCCTCCATGCCGCGGGCCAGTCCGCGGGTAGGCGTCAGCGCAATGCCGCGGACCCGGTTCGGCTCTAAATGAACTAATATCTCAATGAATATATTGCCATTCCGCCCTGTTTGCAATATCGTATGAATGGGCGGCAATTGCTTGGGAAAAACAACGTCAATAACCGTTCCCTGGACCATATCAATAAATCCAACATTCTGAACATTGATCTCAGCTGCAAGTGCTTTCGCCATAAAAGTTCCTCCGATTTTGCTGATAAATATTTATTTCGTCATAAAAAATAGGAAAACCTGCTTTTTGGCATAGTTAAAAATACCTGACTTGCCCGGGACTGTTCTTGACTTGAGTGGTTAACCCGGATTTTCCTTTCAGCCTGAACGCTGAATGGCGGCAGCGAATACTTATCGCAGCAGACATTTCGAGAAAAAAATTAACTCTTGCCCGCTTTTGTGAGTTTGGCAGGAGTTAATTTTATTACAGAGAAGCAATAACATATGTTAGGAAGCTGCAATGGATAAGGTCGAAGAATATAGGAAGGAATACGACAGATTTCGATAAGGAGGAAACAGTCAATGATTGTAAAGAACGGCAAACCGTATATTGACGTTGTGGCAGGTGTGCGCAGAAAAACGCTGGCCTATGGGGCAAAGGGACTGATGAGTGAGTTTTCCCTGCAGGCCGGGGCGGACCTGCCGCCGCATTCGCATCCGCATGAACAGATCGGCTACCTGGTGTCCGGGGCGCTTATCCTGACTGTGGACGGGCAGGACTATACGCTGCAGCCGGGGGATAGCTGGGCCATTGCCGGAGATGTTTCCCATAGGGCTAAGGCACTGGCAGATTCGGTCGCGATTGAAGTGTTCGTACCTGTGCGCGAGGATTACCGCGATGCCAACCCGGCGAATGCATAAGAAACCGGGATAAGCAATGCCCCGCAGGCTTCTCAGCAAGCGTCTGAACTGAAAGCGTAAAGTAAAGCAGCCATCCGCCGGTCAGCGCCGGTTCCGCTGACCGCTTACCCTGTTCTCTACGCAGCGTAACAACCTCTTTCAACGCCACCTGGATCATCCCTGCCCCGCCTATTTCTATTCAATTCAAAAACCGCCCCGGATTTTCTAAATCAAAAGACGCTATAAGCAGAAGCTTATAGCGTCTTTGTTCTTAACGGTTATATTCAGGATTCGGGCCAGCGTCCTCCTGCAGACGACGCATGGCATCAACCCTTTCTGTTGAGCTGAAGCTGGGCTACTTCATAGACGGTAACCTCGATTTCCCTGTAGCTGGCTTTGTTGACCGCAGACTTGCGAAGCCGGCCAAAGCATGACAAGATATTCAACTTACGCATAAGGTTCACGAAGCCCTCCTCCCGTGACGTGGTTTACTACTATTATATAAAAGACAGGCCGTTAAGTCGATGGAAGGTATAGGAATACGGGACGGTTCTCGCTTCCATTTCACAGCAATTGTAGCCTGAGATAAACTGTGCTATAATTTAGTTAGTTGATAAAGATTATCATTATTAATTGAGAGGCATGCTATGAACGATATTGTCGGTTCCTATTATGAAAAACTGCTGAGCCGCCGCTTGGTCACACCGGCAGCATCGGTTAAACCCGGCAGCCATTACCAGATCAGCCGTGGTTATGGTACGGGCCGGATGCGGCGGCTCAAGCTGAACGATGGCCTGGACATCAATTATTGCGATGACTTCTCTGTATCCATGCGGATGACCGATTCAGGATTACAGCCGGATATGCTGGAAATCAGCTGCTGCCTGCGCGGCGAGCTGCAGGTCGGCCTTAGCCAGCCTGCCGAGGTTTTCACCCTGCAGCCGGGACAGCTGATGTTTTATTATCATAAAAACAGCCTGCCGACCTATGCGGTGGAGGCGTGCGGCTATGGCGGTTTTTCCCTGCATGTGCATCATGATTATCTTGCCCGCTGGCTGGCGCCAGACTGCGCCGGGCTGCTGGGCGAAACCTGGCGCAGCCGCGTTGCACGCCGGTTTGGCCAGAAAAGGCTGCTGGTCAATACCGCGCCACTCGACTTGCTGCGGCTGGCTGCCGACATTCAGGCCGGGCCAGCGGATGATATCAGCAACTACCTGGCGTTTCAGGCCAAAGTACTGGATTTCCTCAGCGCCTCCCTGCGGCTGCTGGCTGAGCCAGCCTCCCCGCCGCTGTCGCCGCAGGATTGGCATTTGGCCAATCAGGCACGACAATACCTGCAGGAGCACCTCTGCCAGCCGCCGGTAATTGCCGAGCTGGCGCGAATTTTACACACTAACAGCTGCAAATTGAAGCGCAGCTTTAAGCAGGCGTACCAGACAACTCTCTACGGATATGTCAGGCAGTTGCGCCTGGAGAAGAGCTGTGAACTGCTAAAGAATCCTTCCTTGAGCATAGCTGCTGTCGCCAGCGAAATTGGCTATGCCAATCCCAGCAAATATGCGGTGGCGTTTAAGCTGCATACCGGCATGACTCCCCGCGAATATAAAGTAAGACTTACTGCAGGTGAGGTGCTGACCCCATCTGAAGTGTAGCCGCGCTTATCCAGGGGCTTGGCATCAGATAAACAAAGATTAATTGATAACACGCCGTTCTTTCCGCACAAAGAACAGCGTGTCATTTTTTTATCTCGCCAAGGCAGCAAATAGCTTTTACTGCAGACCCCGCAGAATGAAAATCCCGCTTGGAGGGAAAACGCTGCCGGACGGAGCGGAAAAATCCGCCGTCAGGCAGTATAGTCAACGTAAAGGAGGGAGTCTATGAACAAACCATCGCATCTGGCCTATGTATTGGCTGCGGCCGGCAGCGAGAAATACAAGCTGCTGCTGGCAGTCCTGTTCAGTGCCGCCAGCGCTGTTGCCGCCATTGCCCCTTACGTGTTTCTATTTGCTATGCTGCGGGAAGCCCTGCAGCCTGTGTGGCGTATGGAGGTTGTCCTGTGGTGGGTCAAGCTGACAGCTGCCCTGATCGTTACCCGCTTCATCCTGTACATCCTGTCCGGCATCTGCTCGCATATTGCGGCATTCAATATTTTATACGAATTGCGGTTGCGGGCGGTGCGCCACTTGGGCAGTCTAAGCATGGGCTTTTTTGTGGCTCGTACTACTGCCGAATTGCAGAAAACCATCAACGAAGACGTGGAAAAGCTGGAGACGTTTATTGCCCATCAATTGCCTGACCTGGCGGCTGCAGCCACGGCACCGCTGGTGATTCTGCTGTATTTGCTGACAGTGGATTACCGGCTGGCACTGCTGCTGGTGCTGCCGGCACTGCTGGCACTGCTGATCCAGACGATCATGATGCGTGATTTCCGGCAGCGGATGGAGGATTATTATGCCCTGCTGGGGCGGCTGCATAGCGCGATCATGGAATATATCTGCGGCATGCCGGTAATGAAAGCATTCAATCTGACTGCCGGTTCGTTTGCTAAATACACCCAAAGCGCTGAGCAGTACGCCGTTTTTTGGCGCAAAATCGCCCGGAAGATGGGTCCGGCTTACGGGATTTTCACGGTAATTATCGAATCACCGCTGCTGTTTATTATCCCCTGCGGCGGTTGGCTGTTTCTCAAAGGCGAAATTGATCTGCCTGCCTACATCTTGTTTATGACACTAAGCCTCGGTTTTCTCAATTCGTTTAAAACCCTGCTGGAATTCGGCTCCACCTTCTCCATGGTGCTGGAGGGAGCCGGCAAGCTCCGGGAACTGCTGGCCGAGCCGCAGCAGGCCAGCGGCAGCGTGGAGTTGAACCGGCGCGGACGTTACGCGATCGAGTTTGACCGGGTGAGCTTCCGCTATGCCGCTACAGAGGTGCTGCAAGATGTCAGCTTTAGTGTTCGCCCGGGAGAAACGGTCGCTCTGGTCGGGCCGTCGGGAGCGGGAAAGACGACGCTGGCACAGCTCCTGGGCCGGTTTTGGGATATTGAGCAAGGCCATATCCGTATCGGCGGTCACGAGCTGCGCGACCTGACAATGACCAGCCTGATGGATCAGGTAGCCTTCGTATTTCAGGAAACCTTTGTGCTTCATGACAGCCTGTATGAAAATATCCGCATGGGGCAGCAGGCATCACGCGAGCAGGTTGCCGCCGCTGCCCGGGCGGCGCAGCTGGACGATTTCATCCGGTCACTGCCTGAAGGCTATGATACCCGGCTTGGTGAGCAGGGAATCAAGCTCAGCGGCGGCCAGGTTCAGCGGATTGCCATTGCCCGCGCCATTCTGAAGGACGCCCCGGTTGTTGTCCTCGATGAGGCAACGTCCTTTGCCGATATTGAAAGCGAAAGCCGCATCCAGGCGGCGCTGGGGGCGTTGCTGCAGGAAAAAACAGTGTTGGTCATCGCCCACCGCCTATATACGGTTCAGCGCGCCGACCGGATTATCGTACTGGACAACGGCCGCGTCGCCGGTCAGGGTACGCATGCCGAGCTGCTGGCCAGCCAGCCGCTGTATCGGCATTTGTGGGCATTGCAGAACCAGGCCCTGAACACGGAGGTGAAGCCATGATCGCCATGATCCGCAGTCTGACCGGCAAAAGCTGGCGACAACTGCTGCTGCCGGTCGGACTGATGATGCTGGACGCATTCATCAGCATGACTTTTTACGGCGTGCTGTATTTTCTGCTGCTGGATTTGCTTGCCGCTTCCCTGTCGGCCGAACGGCTGCGCAGCTACAGCCTGATCCTGCTGGCGGCGTTCTTGCTGCGCTGCACCGCCGCCTCCGCCGGCTACACCATGTATCACGTGACCGGCAGCCACATTATCCAGACCATGCGCATCGACCTCGGCAATCACCTGAGAAATCTGTACCTCGGCTATTTCAATAAAAACAGCATGGGCCATCTGCTGGGCGTCATGACCAACGATATTGCCGACTTTGAGCGAGTCATTACCCATTACCTGGGAGACCTGATCAAAACCGCCTTTTTGTCTGTTTATCTGGTCGTGGTGGCCTTCTGGCTTGATTACCGGCTGGCACTGGTACAACTTGGCTTCATTGCTGCGGGTATTCTCATTTTGAAGCTGTCAGCCCGGGTGGTCGCCCGGCTGGGAGACAGAAAACGCCAGGTGATCGGCCGGGTAATTTCCCGGATTGTCGAATATACCGCCGGCATCAAGGTATTTAAAGCGTTTAACCAAACCGGCAGCCGGTTTGAACGGTTGGAACAGACATTTCGCGCGTTTAAGCGGGAAAGCATTATTCTGGAGGCAGGCATCGCTCCCTTTGTGATGGTCTTCGCCATTCTGGCCGACCTCGGCTTTCCGCTGGTCATGTTCTGGGGCGCCGGCATGCTGCTGTCAGGAGCGCTGAGCCGGGAAATCTTTTTGATTTTCCTGATCCAGAGTCTGGCTCTCAGCAATATTCTCAAGGCATTCTCGGGCCAATACCATGAATTCCGCTACTTTGAACTGGCCGCAAGGCGGTTGGCCTCTGTCCACGCGCAGCCGCAAATCACCTTTGCGGCAGATGCCGCGTCACCGGCAGACTGCGATATCAGGTTCAGCGCTGTCGGCTTCGCTTATGAGCCTGGCAAGCCGGTGCTGAGAAACCTCTCCTTTCACGCCGCGCCTGGCAGTGTAACCGCGCTGATCGGCGGCTCCGGCTCGGGAAAAACCACCATTACCAACCTGATTGCGCGCTTTTGGGATGTCACTGCTGGGGCAATCCTGATCGGCGGTCAGGACATCCGCCAATTGCATCCTGACCGGCTGCTGGCAAAGATCAGCATGGTCTTTCAGGATGTCTACCTGTTGAACGATACCATTTACAACAATATAAAAATCGGCAGGCCGGACGCTTCCCACGCCGATATCCTGCGAGTGGCAAAGGCGGCGCATTGCCGTGAGTTCATCGAACGGCTCCCGGACGGCTTTGACACCATGGTTGGCGAAGGCGGCTCCACCTTATCCGGCGGTGAAAAGCAGCGGCTGTCCATCGCCCGGGCGATGCTGAAGGACGCGCCGATTTTGCTGCTGGACGAAGCGACAGCTTCACTGGATGCCGATAATGAGCATGAAATTCAGTTGTCACTGCAGCGCTTGCGCGCAGGCAAAACCGTAGTGGTGATTGCTCACCGTCTGGACACCATCCGCGATGCTGATCAAATCCTGGTCCTGGCTAATGGTGAAATTGCCGAAGCCGGCCGTCACACCGAGCTGCTGGAACGCGGCGGCATCTATTGCCGGATGGTCACAGAGTTGGCAAAAGCGAAAGGCTGGCAATTGTAGACAAAACAAGCTGACTCTCCGATTAGCTAACAAGATCGGCGGACGCTCAGAGTCCGGTGCTCCTTCAATCGAGTAGGAGGCTACCCATTAGTTGAGTAGCCGACCTCTCACACCACCGTACGTACCGTTCGGTATACGGCGGTTCAATAGTTTGAGTGCATTGCCTCGTATCGTTTGGCTATGTCATCATAGCCAATGGATGCGAGGTATTCGTTTGTCAATGACCTGTGTAGTATCCAGCTGTCGGCTATTCGCCAATAACCCAGTCGGGAGTAAGACCATTCTCTTGCCTTTCTTGCCGGTATCCCCAGTCGTTTCAGATTGTCAAATCTCGCAGACGGTTTCTTCCATTGCTTCCAGAATATTTGTCTGATTCTCCGACGTATCCATTCGTTCAGAGACTTCATCCTTGCATCCATGTCTGCTATAGAGTAGTATCCTAGCCATCCGGTGGTATACTGTTTCAGTTTCTTTAGGATCACCGGGACTGGTTTGGCCTGCTTTCTGCTTGTCCATTGCCTGATTGTTTTCTTGAATTTCTCCATCGACTTGGGGTGCGGGCGTATTCCCACTCTTTTCCCTATTTTATACAAGGAAAAACCGAGAAATTTACGTCGCAACGGACTACCCGCTTTACTCTTTTCCTGATTTACCTTGAGCTTTAATTTGTTCTCTAGGTAGTTCCTACAGCTGGTCATCACTCGTTCGGCTGCTCGCTGGCTTTTGACGTAGATGTTACAGTCGTCTGCATATCTTACAAACTTATGCCCTCTGCTTTCGAGCATTCGATCGAAGCCTGTAAGGTATATGTTACTGAGTAGCGGGGAGAGGTTGCCGCCTTGCGGCGTTCCTTCTTTGGTTGGACTGACTATGCCGTTCACCATTACTCCGCTCTTGAGGAATTTGCGGATTAGGTTTATGACTGCTTCGTCCTCTACCTCTTCTCGTATCCTATCTATCAGAATGTCATGGTTCACCGTATCAAAGTAGCTCGCAAGGTCTATATCGACTACTCGGGTATATCCTTGCTTGTAGTATTCTTCGGCTTTCCTTATTGCTTGGTGAGCATTGCGTCCGGGGCGAAAGCCATAGCTGCTTTCGGAAAAGGTAAATTCAAATATTGGCTCTAGTACTTGCGCTATGGCTTGCTGTATCATGCGGTCTATTACCGTTGGTACTCCTAGCTTCCGCTTACACCCATCAGTCTTGGGGATTTCTACTCGTCTTACCGGTTTGGGTTTATACCAGCCGCCTCGAATGCTTGCCAGCCATTCTTCTTTATGCTCTTTTAGATAGGGTAACATTTCTTCGACTGTCATTCCATCAATGCCGGGAGCTCCGCCGTTTCGTTTTACTCGCAGGTAGGCTGCATTGAGGGTGTCTCTATGCAGTATTTCTTCAAGCAAACTATACGCACCGTCTTCCTCTACGCTTTCCGGCGTAACAATGCTCCGCGCTCCATTATTACTCTCTGTCTCCAACATACCCTCATAACGGCAGCCAGCGTTTGCCGTTTTCTGCTCTCTTTGCATTGTTTCACCTTCCTCTCATTCGAAAGACTACTATTGTTCGGTCCTTCCCGAAAAAAAAAACCTTCGGTACTATGACCTCTGCTGACTTCTTGTAATTGAACCATGCATCACTGCATGGGTTCTCCGGGTGTCATGGGGTTGCCGATGTCCTTCGGAGCCTTACAAGACCTCCCCGGGTAAGAACGCAATCTTTCTCTCCATCTATCTGCCACATTTACAGCCTAACCTTTCGGATAGTTTCGGGCTTCAGTTTGTCTAGCAACCTTACCCAGATTACACTGCCTTGTATGTGATTTCTGTTCGTCAGACCGGAGATTTGCCGCCGACTTCCTTCAGATCCCACCTCGCGGTGGGCACCCTTGTCTTTAGCTAGGCGCTTGGCACTATCTACCCGCGCTCGGGACTTTCACCCGTTAGATTGCGCCCATGCCGGGCGCACTAGCAAAAAAGCACCTTGCGCAATGCGCAAAGTGCTTTTTTGTACATCCGGCCTGCAGTTATTTCCGGGAAAATTGGAGCAATAGCTTTAACAGTTCATCCGGTACATGCACCTGAACAGCAAGGGTTTCGTCAGCAGCACCGGCGCTAATAACAACCGGCTGTGACAGCATTGATGTAAACAGTGTGCCGGTACCGCCAAAAGCATCGATAATGCGGCCGACCGCTATGGTTGTCATCGCCAGATTACTATCCGCCGGTCGGCGACGCGCTTCAACAAGCTGCACATCACTTTCCAGCGAATTAACACCCGTCTTGAGCGTCAGAGCAGCAAGCTGCACTTTCTCGCTGGCATTGCCGACTCCTAACAGGAGGGTATGCTGATCATAAGGCAGCAGGTACAACGACACAGTTTCTGAGCCATTGACGGTCCTAAGAAAGTCCAGTAGTGCCGGTGCCGGCTCGCCTTTACTTTTGCCCTTGGCGCTAAAACGCAAATCAATGCGGCTGGCTGTTAGGCTGCCCAGCTTCACTTTACTGGTTTTATCAACAAGCTTCCAGGTAGCTGCCTTGTCCCGCTTGTTAGCGTCCACCACCGCTTTGATCAGATGCGCCATTTTTGCGTTTAACTTTTCAGCGTCACTGGTTTCAAAAATGTAAAGGCCATGCAAGACTCCCGACGCCGGCTCGGCTGCATTGACATACCAGGCATAACGGCCTCCGTTGATGAGCAGGTTCAGCTCTTGAGCCTGGTTTATCAGTTCAATCAGGGAATCCGGGGCTTTCTGCTGCGGCAGCAGAAACGGCCGGTAGTCTTTGCCGGTCAAATCGTGGTATGCTGCCGCCGCGTGGGAATCGCCGGCAAAAAAACCGGCTAACGCCCATTGACCGGCAGGCAGACCAGAAAATCCTGACAGAGGATTTTCTCTATACCGGTCAAACATGGTGGCATTAAACCCTCCGGGCTTGACTGACGCCAACAGGGTCAGACGGACATCGGTCAAGCCATTCTTATAGCCGAACAACACCATCTCCATCTCATCCAGCGACATTTTGGTCATTGGGTCCAGTTTTTCCATGACTTGCTGGTACTTAACGTCTTCAGCCTCTAATGACGTCAACATCAATGACCATACCTTGGGAAAATTCATAAACAGGGTAGCATCATTACCGTCTATTGCCGCCTTAACCGCCGGCTGCGCAGACAGCTTGCCTGTTTCCACCCTTTGCTGATATCGTTGCAAAACAGCCGGTTTTTCCGCCATCATGGCGTAATCGCCTGCAACCCAGACGTAAATTGGCTTGACTCCAGACCCGCGAATCTCTCCTCTTCCCTGCGCGTCAATCGCTGTCGAGCGTTCCAGTAATGCACGGTCCGCAATCCGCGCCAGGATAATAATCCCCGGATCAGGGGCATTTTTATCCGGCACATCCAGAGCGATGAACGCCATTTCTCCCGCGACATCGACTCCGCTTTGCCGCATTACCTCCAGTTCGGCACTTGGTTTCCCCAGCGAAAGACTGGGCGCCCGCAAGGCCTTAGCCAGTTGCTCACTTGTTTGAAGAACGCGCTCAACACTTGGCGCGTGCATGACCATAAAATAGTCTGACGGCACATGAGTTAAGAAGTCAGACGCCGCTGCCGGTGCCGCTATGAATACCATAATACTAAAGAGCAGAATACTTAGTCCCTTTTTTCCCATCATCACCACTACCACCTTCTCTATTTCTTATTGCGAATAAATGATATGTATGACCTTAACGACCAATTCAGCACGATAGTGCTGCTCCAGACCGTTCCGGTTCTGCCCCTGCCTGTCACAAACTTACCTCTTTACTGTAAAAGATGATCAACGGCTGCAGACAAACAGATAAACGCGATATGTATCAACACACCAATGCCAATATACTTCAAAGGATTTACCTTTACGAACAGCTTAGAATCCAGCATATTTTTTATTATATTTTCAAACTGGGCAAGCGCCTCTGGTGTGAAATTCTTCTTATAAAAGAAATGACCATAACCACTGCTGCTGCTCATTAAATAAAAAAGTTTTTTATTTTCCCGTACTTCACAAAACTCATCCCACTTAGTAATCGAATGGAAACTGCCATCCACTGTTGCAAATTCTATGCCCCTTGCGGTAATATAGGTAGTCCTTTCGATTTGATAATGCTTACTGGATTGAAAGGCTCTCTTACTCTTGCGTCTTAAATATAGTTCATAACCACCCCATAATATAAGAATAGTTATCACTGAGCTTATATCTTTAGTTATTATATTGATTACTATGGCAAGCGAAAAAAAACCGCAAATCATGTACCAGTCACGTTTATTAACCAATCTCACCATGTCAAGATAGTCTTGGAACTCTAATTTACCCTCTGTTATCTGAAGTTGTGGTTCTCCCATATAGCCTCCGGAAAAAGATATTTCATTCTATCATTCTCCGAAATCCAGCAATTTCCTGCCTATAATTTGGTCACAGACCGGAAAGGGAACGTTGAAGAAACCAAAGTACGATTCAGGTACTATTCAAGTCAAGAGCCCCCGAATTTTCGTTATAAGAAAGAGCCGCCCCGCGCACAGGTACGGCTCACTCCGCTGGCACATACGGCCAGTCGGCTACTCAATATATTCCCCTTTTGGGTTAGATTGATACATTCGATAACAGACAAAATCGCGTCGCGGCGCTCGCTATTAACGCAAGAACTGAATCGTTACATCAGGTAAATAATTAATCAGTGTAGAAAACACCTCAGATTTGAATCTTCCATCTTTAAGCATGGCTTCGAGAGCACTGCGCTCAATGGTTATATACGGTTTAACAACCCCTAATAAGGGATGATGGATTTCCGATTCTAAAACACCGCTCTTTACCTCAACAATATCTACTCCATCTGTTATAAAAGTATATTTCCCAGCGATTGCGCCATGTTCAGTAACCTGCATCCCCATCTTGTTTCTCTGTCCGGCGAAGATCCGCTCCAACATGGTAAACATAGCCGAATGCTTTTTCTTGAAGCTTTCCAGCACCTCACGTCTAAAATTTACTAAATCATTTTGAATTAAAGTATCTAAGCTCATCATATCCCTCCACTAGTTTATACGAGTTTAGCGTTTCCCTTCTTACTAAAAACATGCGCCTCTTAAGGGGAATAAGTCGTTTATCCTGTTGTTTTTTCACCCCCGGTTGGGGAACGCTATTCCCAAGGAGGTGACAACATTGACAGCAATGAAGCAGAAGTCAAACAATACGGAACGGCAACGTGAGAAAATGCATAACCAGGCAATCAAAAGCGAACCTGCCGCAGAGAAAAAGCGTACAGACGGCACTCCCAGCCGTCCTAAAGATTTGGATGGTTAAATCTCCCTACCGGTCATATGGCACCATATGACCGCAGTGAAGGCAGCCACGCAGGGCAAGGGCATCACACGGACGGCCTTCGGGCTGTCTATGCGATGCCTTTACACTTAACACTGCACTTTCGCCGTAATACTCCGAACCGCCGGTGCTGTCACGATACCCCGGAAGCGGCATTACAACCCCGCCCGCCTCAACAGTATATGTTGTCCGTCATACATCCTTGCTGCTGAACATAAGCTGTAGCAGGGGTGATTATTTTGATTTCAGATGTGCTGTTGAACATATTGTTGTTGGCGGTTGTCCCTATGGGGACGATCATGATGATATGGATGATTTGCCTGCCATTTGAGGACTAGTGTAGTGGCACGCTGAAATTTGGCAAAATAACTTGTCTGAATTTCAATCTGCCGCGTT
>POVV01000610.1_pt1 | contig 21179 bp, 22 predicted proteins | sample 1560271 | NCBI WGS metagenome assembly POVV01 (sample SAMN08337232, study PRJNA429181) | Bioreactor metagenome, whole genome shotgun sequencing project. | biome: cows' rumen and soil; feature: anaerobic; isolation source: anaerobic chemostat enrichment culture, galacturonate as sole carbon... | reverse complement strand
CCGTCAAACCCGTAGTACTGCCAGGGGAAGAAATGGTAGTACATGTAGTAAAGGACGGCAAGGAGTTCGGGCAGGGAGTAGCTTACCTTGATGACGGTACGATGATTGTCGTCGATGGCGGTAAAAAACACATTGGCGAAACGGTCGGAGTACTGGTAACTTCGGTATTGCAGACTGCCGCCGGACGAATGATTTTTGCTAAGCCTAAAGTGCTAATGTAATTATATGCCTTCAAGCCTTACAGGCTTGAAGGCTTTTGCAATATAAGGGGGGAGCATAATTTATGGTATGTGTTATTATTGCCGCTGCCGGTCAGGGAAAGCGCATGGGTAGCAGTGTCAATAAAGTCTTTTTGCCGCTAGCCGGCAAGTCTGTGTTGGCGTATTCGGTATTAGCCGCCAGTGCCGCCCGGGGTGTTACCCATATAGTTGTAACGGCAGCGCCAGAAGAAACAGCAACAGTTTCCCGGCTGCTGGCAGAGCTGGCTCTGCCGGTTTCCTGGCAGGTTGTCGCCGGCGGCAGCGAACGGCAATATTCTATTGCCAATGCGCTCAACGTTGTCCCGGACAATACGGCCATGATTATTGTCCATGATGGCGCCCGCCCGCTGGCCCAAACGGCGCTGTTTGACCAGGCTGTCGCTGCCGCCCGGCAGCATCAGGCCGCCATTGCAGCCGTACCTGTCAAGGATACGATCAAAGCGGCAGATGACACCGGACTGGTAACAGGTACGCCTGACCGGCGGACCCTATGGGCGGTACAGACACCCCAGGCCTTTAGTGCCAAGGTGCTTAGAAGTGCCTACCAACAGGCGGCGCAGGACGGGTATCTTGGCACCGATGATGCTGCTCTGGTCGAACGGCTGGGGATTACGGTCAAGCTTGTTCCTGGCAGTTACGAAAATCTAAAAATCACTACACCGGAAGATTTGCGGTTGGCCGAAGTGTTGCTGGCTAAAGAGCAGGAGGTAAAGACGATGATTCGCAGCGGTATTGGCTATGATGTGCACCGGTTGGTGCCTGAACGCAAACTAATCCTTGGCGGGGTGGAGATTCCCTATACATTGGGACTTGACGGTCATTCTGATGCCGATGTGCTGTTGCATGCCATTAAAGACGCGCTGTTGGGAGCGGCCGGCTTAGGCGATATTGGCAGGCATTTTCCCGATACCGACGGCAGGTATAAAGGGATTTCCAGCCTGAAGCTGCTGGTGGAAGTAGGCGCAATATTGAACCGGCACGGCTATTGCGTTAATAATATTGATGCCACCATTGTGGCGCAAAAACCTAAATTAGCTCCGTACATAGCACAAATGAACCAGAATATTGCTGAGGCCTTGCAGCTTACTGTTGGCCAAGTCAATGTAAAGGCCACCACTACCGAAGGATTAGGCTTTGCCGGCCAGGGCCAGGGCATGGCTGCTTACGCTACGGCATCCATCACGGCGGCTAAAATTTAATAGCGGGAAAATGAAGTGCTGCTTTTGTGGTTATAGCTATTCTGGCCCTTTTGATAACGGGCCGTTCTAAGTGTGGACCACTCAGTTGTATCCATGTTCTTTGCAGTAGGCCGAGTTGTCTCGGTTCTAGTAAATTCGACACGCCAGTATCCTTTCCGGATACCATCCAAATAGGACGTCTCTGGTACTACTATTGCAGTAGTACCAGAGACGTCTTTTCTTGTTATGCATCGGAATTTCGGCGATAGATGTACAGCATGAAGAATTGGTTTATCTATCGCCGATTTTGCCGTTGCCATTCGCCGCAGAGACGACTGGCAGGATATGTTGGAAAGGTCAGGAAACCCCGGAGTTGTTGCCGGTGCGATTGTATTGGAGATTGTCAAGATAATGCGATATTCCCCCGCCCCGGATTGATATTATCGATGGTGAAAAGAGCTTTGCTCCAGCGGCTTTGACTGACCTTTGCACACCGAAATGGGCGGTACTTAGGTACGCCCTTTACCCTGTTTGAATTCCAAGAGTAGTAGGTTTACAATTTCCAACTGTCTTTCCGTAAGACCGTCAACATAAATAATGTGACGATTGTCATGGCCAAGTAGATAGTCAGTCGTCACTCTGTAGAACAGAGCCAGTTGGCTGAGGACTTCTACGGAAGGGATTCGAATATTGTTTTCATAGCCGTAAATACTGGATTTATGAAGGTTTAATCGTTTGGCTACCTGGGTTTGTGTCAGTTTCTTAGCTTCGCGCAGTTCTCGGAGACGAGCTCCAAAGTCATACATGAACATCCCTCCTTTTATCAGAGTAACCGCTTGACGTAGACTATTAGTAGGCAATATACTTATGTTAGTATTACTAAAAATCTACATATTATGTATTATTTTTATCCAATGGCCGGGGAGTAAAAAAGACACTGTTAGTGGAGGCATAGCAGGAAGCTGTCAATTAATCGATGAGGAGATGAACATGTTATGAAGCTTATCCATAGTATACGGTTTCAGTTGATGTGTCTGATCGGTGCTTTGGTCATCGGCACTTTGCTGGTGGTATCTGGTGCCGGCTATTATCTTTCGCAACAATATCTGCGCGAAAGCATGGAGCAGACGGAAGAGGCGGTAGTGGGCAAGGCGGCCGCTTACGTCCGGTCGGAGCTTGCGATGTCCATTACGCAGCTTGAGGATCTTGCCAGCATAGCCAGGCTGCAAAGTGGTGACAAAACGCAGATCCAGCCGGCACTGCAGGAAGCGCACCAGCGGATTGGCAAATTTGATGATATTCTTTTTGCCTCCTTGGATGGTGTAACCATCAACAATGCTGGTTTTTCAATTAACATCAGCGACCGGGAATATTTCCAAAAAGTGATTAATACAAAAAAACCTTACATTTCTGAGATATTCCTATCACGTACTAACCAGAAACAGGCTGTGGCGCTGTGCGTGCCGGTCAGCCGCAACGGGCAATTGATCGGTGTGTTGTTTGGCATGTATTCTTTGGACAAGCTGCAGCCGATTATACAGGACATCAAATTTAAACAATACGGCTACGGCGCCTTGCTGGAGGATGGCGGCCTGTATTTGGTACACCCCACCCGCCCGGAACTTGCTGGCAACATGAACCTGAAAAACGGTGAAATTTCAGCAGAACTGAAAAACAAGGGAAATATGATTAATGGCATCGATCCCCGGCTGAGTGCCGCTTTCATGCAAGCTTTAGAGACGGACAGCCGTATCCGCATGCAGTATAAGCCAACTTCCTCAGATGTTGAACAGGTTGGCTCCTTTATTCCCATTGATATGCCTGGCGACCGACGCTGGATTTTGCTGATGACCACGACGGAAGCTGACGCCACTAGCGAAATTACGGCATTATCAAGGATGCTTATAGGACTTTCCGGTTTTAGTTTACTACTGGTGTTAGGCTTAACTTTCTGGTCTAGCCGGTCATTTGTCCGCCCGATTCTACACATCAACCAGGTTGCCAAAGAAATTGCCGAAGGTGATTTGCGTGAACGGGTTAAGACGATTCAGTCGCAAAGTGAGCTGGGCGAGCTGGCGGACAACATGCTGCTGATGAACCGCAATCTGCGAGGACTGGTGCAGCAGGTACAGTCCGAGTCCTCGCAAATGGCTGCCGCCAGCGAGGAACTGACAGCAAGTGCTCATCAGTCGGCTGACGCCGCTAATCAAGTCGCCGGCTCCATAACCGAGGTTGCCCGCGCTGCGGATATGCAGTCGGAGCATGCAGCTCAAATCCTGACCATTTCCCGGACCATGACCGAGCAGGTCGCCCAAATGTCTCAGGCGGCAGAAGAAGTGACTGGCGCAGCCGCCGTCACTACCCGGTCGGCTGAGCAAGGAGGGCAGGTTGTGCAGCAAACTATACGGCAAATGAATGAAATCGGTCAGCAAACGGCCGCCATGCAGAACCATATAACCGAGCTTAATACCAGTTCCCGGGATATTCAGGAAATGGTCACCCTGATCTCCACTATCGCCGGACAGACCAATCTGCTGGCCTTAAATGCCGCCATTGAGGCTGCCAGGGCAGGCGAGCAGGGACGCGGCTTCGCTGTTGTTGCCGAAGAAGTTAGGAAACTGGCAGAGGAATCGAATCAAGCCGCGCAAACGATCAATTCGCTGGTGGCGAAAAACGAGACTAATCTTACGCAAGTCGTGGCCGCCGCTCAGAATGGAATCAGCGGCATTCAAAGCGGCATTGCGCTGGCGAATGATACAGGAGAAACCTTTAAACAAATTGAGGATGCCATCCATCGGCTGTCCGGCCAGGTTACGGATATTACTGTTGCAATCCGCCGAATTGCCGAAGAGAATCAGACGCTGGCCGCAGCAATTGAAAACATCGATACTGCCAGCAAAGGAGTGGCGTCTGAGACCCAGTCGGTTTCTGCAGCCACTGAGGAGCAGTCCGCATCGGTGCAGGAAATCGCTTCTTCCAGTCAAAGCCTGGCGAATTTGGCGGCCGATTTAGAGGCTGCAATAGCTAAATTCCAGTTATAATATTGAAACACCTCATTTGGATACTCAAAATAAATAATTATATAGTAATGATAATTACTGGTGTTTTTTTGCCGGCTGTCTGGAATGTCGTCAGAAAAACAGAGGCACATGGATAAGACGTAGTTTAAATAAAGACGCTGACAGGTTATCTTACGCCACTGTCAGCGTCTCTGCTTACTTCCGGGCTGTTCTGTATGCCGCTGATGCCAGGTTTCAGCTTCAGCGTACATGTTTTCGTGTCCCAAATCCAGCGATTGTTCGTGGGGGTAAAATCCTTTGTCAGACATCCTGCTTGTCCCACAGCGATAGATTACCGTGGGGATAAGCATAGATACTCCGGGAATATCAGAGAGAAAAGGTGGTTGTCTTATGCAAAAGATATTAATGGCTATGCTCGACCAGATGCTGGAACTGATATATGTCGTGGACATTGAAACCTACGAGCTTTTATATATCAATTCGGCCGGGCGGGAGAAATATCGGATTGGCGATCGGAAAGGAGCCAAATGCTATAAGCTGCTGCAGGGGCTTGATGAACCCTGTCCTTTTTGTGTCAATGACAGTTTGACGTTTGACAGTGTCTACTCGTGGGAATTCACAAATAAGATACTGTGCAGGCATTTTCTTTTAAAGAACAGGTTTGTGTACTGGAACGGCAGGAAAGCGCGCATACAGATTGCAACAGACATTACAGAACGGGAGTCTGAGCACAATAAGCTGAAAAATATACAGGAAGACGAACTGATTGTAAAGCACTGCATCGGCCTGCCTTACGAAATGGGAACGTTAAGCAAAGCAATGGACGATGTGCTTAAGCGGACAGGTGGGTATTTTGGCGCAGACAGAGCCTATTTCTTTCAGGCTTCCGGGGACAAGCTTTTCATGACCAACGAATGGTGTGTGCCGCAGCTCACACCAGAGGAACTATTCCGGGAGCTGGACATTTCCCGCTTTGCTCAGTGGAGGGCGCTGTTTGAAACCAAGGAATACATTGTTATAGAAGATATGGAGCAAATGAAGGAACTGGATCAGGCACTACATCAAAGCCTTCGCCTGCGGGGAGTCCGAAACCTGGTGATTATGCCGCTGGAACGGGACGGAAGGCTTGTCGGGGTTGGATGGGTGGAAAACCCTTCTGCAGAAAAAATTGGCAGCATTGTGCCGCTGCTGGTTTCTCTGCGCTATTTCCAGCTATCTGCGATGCACAGGATCGAATACGAAGCATTTTTGGTAAAGCTGAGTTTTGAGGATAGTCTGACAGGTATTCGCAACCGGAATTGCTATTTGCAGGATATTGTAAAGTTTAGGGGCGCCAAAAACATAGGGATTGTGTATGTCAATATAAACAACATGAAAGGTATCAACGACGCATTCGGACATGCATATGGAGACAAAATGCTGACTGAGTGCGCCCGTAGGTTCGAAAAGACTTTCAGTTCGGGTTTTTTTTATCGTATCGGCGGAGACGAGTTTGTTGTGATTTGCAGGGATGTTGCGAAAGAGCAATTTGAGCAGGAGATTCGCTCATTTAAGGCACAGTGTGCGGCCAGCACAAATTTCCATGTGGCTGTCGGGTATCAGTGGGCGGAGCGGGCGGACGATATTCAGCACTTGCTGCATACGGCGGAAGCATGGATGTACGAGGATAAGAAGCAGCATTACTGCAAAAGCCTGTCGAGCGACCGTTATCGTCACTATAACGATGATCTGGTTGAACTCGGCGCACTAAAAAAAAGCCTTAAGGAAGGGCGTTTTATCGTATATCTGCAACCTAAGGTATCCTTTGCAGACCGTTCGGTGAGTGGTGCGGAAGCGCTGGTGCGCTATCAGGCGGAGGACGGCACCGTCATAGCGCCGGTACAGTTTCTGCCTGTTCTGGAGGATGCAAAAATCATCAGTATTCTGGACATTTTCATACTTGATTTCATCTGTGCTAAACTCTCCGAGTGGATCAAAGCAGGCAGGCAAATTGTGCCTATATCTGTCAATTTCTCACGGTACACGCTGGCGGAGCAGGATTTTCTCGCTCAATTGAAAGCGGTATTTGGCAAATACCGCATTGATAAAAAGTGGGTGATCATTGAGATTACCGAGAGTGTCAAGGGCATAGAAGGAATGGATTTCACCAGCTTGATTGACAGTATCCGGGATGCGGGTTTCGCCATCTCTATTGATGACTTTGGGGTTGGTTATGCAAACCTCTCGCTGTTTGGCTCCACCAACTTCGATGAACTGAAGGTTGACAAAAGTCTAGTGGACAACATTGTGGCGAACAAAAAAACGCAGATGGTCCTTGCGTTTATTATGGATATTTGTCGCAGAATGGATATTCGGGTAGTTGCGGAAGGTGTTGAAACGGAAGAACAATTTGGTATATTAAAGCGAAACGGTTGTGAACAGGCACAGGGCTATCTGTTTAGCCGACCAATCCCCATTCAAGAATATGAGGAAAGGTTTCTGGCCTTTCGATAAGCTGCTGACCCCGCAGTGTCCATCACGGCGGCTTAGTCGCCAGCAGCTAAGCTTTTGCTTGTTTTCTCTGCAAAAAACAGAGGCTTGAATGCCTCTGTTTTTTTGCAGGTTATTTTATCTGGAGTCTGGTACCATTAGCTTAATACCTAAGCCAATAAACAATCCTCCTGTTAGCCAACGAAAATATTGTTCTACTTTCTGTTTAGACAGTAACCACTGCCGAACAAAACTTGATGCCTGTGCATAAAGAATAAGGACAATTAAACCCAGTAAAAAGAAAGTAAATCCATATAACAGCATGGTAAAGGCGGCAAACTCGCTATTGGCATCAATAAATTGCGGAAAAAAACTTACAAAAAATATTGCTGTTTTAGGATTTAACGCGGAAGTCAAAAACCCTTTTACAAATAAGTTCTTACACTCTTCTTGCTTAGCCGGTTGAATATCGCCGATAACAGTCTTGTTACTTTGCATAAGTTGAATTCCAATGAACAGCATGTACAGTGCACCGCCGATCTTGATAATACTATAAAGCATGACAGATTGTTGAAGAATAAATGCTAAGCCTAGTGCTGCCGACAACGCATACAATAAATCTCCGGAACTTGCCCCCAATGCCGAGATTAAAGCAGCCCTTCGTCCTTGGGTTATTCCCCGCGTCATAACATACAAAGTATTGGGTCCCGGCATTAATACTAAGACTAGCGATGCCGCAATAAATATGGCGAGACTATCCAGGTTAATATTCATGAAACTGCCTTCCCTCATTTTTAGTGTCATTATAACATACTCTCTGCCAGCTCAAAATGAGAAGCTAAGATAAATTAACATACCTGCATGTTGCGGACGGCGGCAGGATAACGCCGTCGAATGATTGAAACAGTCTAGAGTACTACCGAAACTAATAGGAGGAATGTACAATGAAAATGACCGTGCTATACTATTCCCAAACAGGCAACACCAAGCAAATGGCTGAAGTAATTGCCGAAGGGATGCAAACCGTGGGTGGCGTGGAAGCCAAAGCTTTTCCCATTGAAGCGGTGGATGAAGCCTGGATCAAGGAAAGCAAATGTGTGGTTTTGGGTACGCCGATTTACATGGCGAGTGTATGCGGCGTCATCAAGAATTGGCTGGAAGGCCCCTGTAAAGCCTATGGCTTGGCAGGGAAAATTGGCGGTGCGTTTGCCACTGCTAATTACGTCCACGGCGGCGCTGAGCTTGGTATACGTCTGATTCTTGATCACATGCTGGTGTATGGAATGCTTACTTATTCGGGTGGCGGTTCTTATGGCAAGCCGGTAATTCATTTGGGGCCTGTCGCCTTAGATGGCCAGTTGGAAGAGAGTAAAGAAACTTTCAGGATCTACGGGCAGCGCATGGCTACCAAGACGCTGGAGCTTTACCAATGAAACGGTTTTTAGCCGCCGCATGTAGAGCCTGCCATCTGCTGAAAAGAAAATATAGCCCTTGAGACCAGGCGTGGCCTGGGGCTAAGAGCTACGGAAAATAAAGGATATATTGCCTTAGACATAACAAGAAATACTTTAGATTTAGTTGCGGCGACAGGGTACCCACAATGAGTGTGCCTAGCGCAAATGAAAAGGAAGCTTTCCACGGTAGTGGTGGAGAGCTTCCTTTTTGAGTTTGCCTGGCAAGGAGAGTTATTAGGTACATGCTATTAGGGGGCTGTCAAGCAGATGTTATTTTTTATTATTTTTGGATAAATTCCGGATGTTTTGGGGTAATGACTTCGTCGGCGATGATTTCTGCACTGATTTCGATGTCCAGGTTACCCCAGATACCTGCGGTAACCGTCTGCCGAGCCGGCGGAACTTTGGTACCGAAAAAGCTGCAGTAGACCGCATCCATTTCGGCAAAGAGCTCCATTGAAGATATAAAGACATTACATTTCACGATATTATCCATCGTGAGCCCCAAATCGTCCAGAATACCGCTGATGTTTTCCAGAATGCGCTGCGTCTGGGCTGCTATACTGTCATGCGGATATTCGCCGGTGACCGGATCATAGGAGATCTGCCCGGATACATGAGCATGCTTGCCGCAGACTAGGACCTGAGATACCGTCGGGGCCGGAATGTAGCCGCGGGGGGAGGAAAACTTGAATTTATTCATCTTGGTGCACCTCATTGTGGTCAGCGATTCCCGGGTAAACGAAAGTCCAGTACGAAACACAGCGGCCTTCGCCAATGCGGCGATATTTGTGATCTGTACCCCTTTGAATAAATATTGAGTCACCCGGCTCGAGAAGGTATTCTTTGTTGTCCAGTGACATAGACATCCTGCCTTCGGTGATAATTCCGAGTTCATCGCGGGTGTGCCCCATAGAGACGACTTCGTCGTTAAAGTCCTCAGGAATGGTGATACAGACTCCTTTGAGACTCTGCGTTCCCTCTGTCGTCAATTCATATTTGACTTTGGAATTGGTATGGAACACTTCTTGGCGCTCAGATTTGCGCACAACGATCTTAGGCGAACTTGTATTTGACAGGATCGCAGTGATATCTACCTTGAGTGCGTTACAGATCTTGAATAGATTATTTATCGTGGGGCTTGTGGCATCACGCTCGACATTACTCAAATATGAGATCGACAGCTCTGTCTGCTGTGCCAGGTCACTTAATGTCATACCTACTGCCAGGCGCAGTTCTTTAAGTTTTTCTCCTAACATAGAATCGCCTTTCGTTATATACAGATTCAAGCACCAGATATGTTGTGTGCTCTACTATAAATTATATTATAATGAAAAATTTATGTCAACGCACTTGCTGAAAGATGAAAAAAATCTATAAATATAAAAAAATACCACAACGTTTTAAAATGTAATTTTTATAAATATATAAAAATTCAATTGACAAAAGTATCTGTGAATTATAATATTAAGTTGTAAGAAGGTGCTGTTTTAAGCGGGGTTTATAGGGGTTAAACGCGATAAAATCAAGAAATGCAAGGGTTGTAAGAGGTAGGGTGTTTTTAAAAAGAGCTTTTATTTCTAATGATTATTTAAGAGAGGCATGTAGATTATTTTTTTATATATAAAAAATAATCTACGTAAAGCAGTGGTTATCAATTTTTTATATATGAAAAATGTATTATACAAATAAAAAACTATGGGAGTGATAATCATGGTAATTTTAACAGACTATGAGCAGCGTATGCTGGATGGCGAGTTCGGGGAGTTTAAGCAGATTGCGCTGCAAAAAATCGTCGACTACGCCAATGCGCTTGGTGCCGAAGAACTGTGTGAGGTAAAAAAGGCCACACTTTATTTTGGCGCTCATCCTTATCTTGAGACAGCCGGCAGTGATGATTATGACGTCATTTTTTCAAAGATGTATCTTTGCAGCGATAAGACCGTGCCTCTGGGAGAGATGGCAGACTGCTGCTTCTGTCAGACTTGTGTCGCTCCCTGCGATCAGTATCAGTGGGAATCGCTGCACCTGAGCAAGGAGTTTTTTGACCGCAACCAAAAATACCTTGAGCTTACCCGCGACGCCGGAGTATCCATCACCGGCAGTTGCACCCCGTATTTAGTCGGCTGGATACCCCTTAAGGGTGAGCATTTCGTCACCACCGAGTCGAGTAATGTTGTGATGTGCAATTCTGTATTCGGCGCATGTGGTAACTCTGACGGAATCGAGGCCGCCGCCTGGAGCGCTGTTTGCGGACGTACTCCCAAGTGGGGCTTTCATGTACCGGAAAACCGCTACGGTACAATTGTGTTCAACATTGAGTGCGCTGCCGAGACGGCTGTTGACTGGGACATTATTGGTTATACTGTCGGCCGAAAGCTGCCGCCGCACGGTGTGCCTGTGCTGCAGGGCAACTATCCTCACCCGGACATTATACGCCTTAAGCAATGCTTTGCCGCAATGGCAACGACAAGTGGCGCTGAGATGTGCCACATCGTCGGCTTTACGCCTGAGGCTCCCGATCTGAAGACCGCACTCGGTGGCAAGGAACCCAAGGCGGTCATTACCATTACTGAAGAAGATTATCGAGAGTCTTTGGATATGCTCTGCGACCGGGGAGAGAGTCCCATCAATATTGTAGCGCTTGGCTGTCCGCACTACACACTTGAGGAGATACGTGCCGCAGCCCTGTATATAAAAGGCAAGACCTTTGATCCCAGTGTTGACTTTGCTATCTGGACTGATTACGCCACCCGCGAGATGGCAAGCCAGAACGGCTACCTCAAGATTGTTGAGGCGGCCGGCGGTCAAATACTCAGCAGCGCCTGTCCGCTTGTTATCGGTCACAAATACTTTAAGCATGCTGTAGGCTTTGTGGCTGACGGGGCAAAACAGGCACATTATATCCGTTCCGAGCTGCCCAAGGGTACTCCGGTATATTATGGCGACATGTTTAAGTGCATCGATGCTGCCGTTCGCGGCAGCTGGAAGGAGGTAAAGTAATGACATTCACACTTAAAGCGCGCGGTGCTATCCGCGGAGTAGCTGAAGGAGAGGCGCTGGTCTGTCCTGAGAGCATACAGGGCTGGGCCGGTGTATCGGATACTACCGGTGAGATCATTGAGCGTGGCCATGCGGAAGAAGGGCAAAACATCAACGGACGAATCCTGGTGCTGCCGTGCAGCAAGGGCTCGAATGGCTGGAGCTGCCATTTCCATTCGGCTATGCGGGCCGGCTTCATCCCTGCCGGCTGGGTTTTCACTAAAATGGATTCCCGCGCAGGCGTGGCCGCCGTGGTGCTTGGCGTACCGGCTGTTGCCGATTTCGAGGACGTGGACCCTTGCGAGGTCATAAAGTCCGGTGACTGGGTGAGAGTTGACGGCAACACGGGAACGGTTGAAGTTACCAGAAAGGATTGAAAGCCATGCCCCAGATAACTATGCGCGGCATGACCCCGGAGGCTGCAAGCAGTCTTGCCGGGCAAGTGAAAAACATCGTGGTGAACGTCACCGGTACGGCTGCAAATTATGTCACGCTAGAGTACATCCCGAGCTTGCAACTGGATACAAACGGCATCTGTGCAAGCTTTGCCAAGCTAGACATCCTCTGGCTCACCGGCAGACCGCAGGCGATGCATGACGCTGTGGCCAAGGCGCTCACGGAGTTGTTCCGGCAAAACGGCTTCGACAGGCTGCAGATAACCTTCACCAATATGCCGCCTGCATATTTCTACGATAACGGTGAGCACTACTGACCTGTGGTACAGTCGCGGCAGCAGTTGCTGGAACGTCTGCGGTCGTAACAGGACACAGGCAAGGTACAATAACGAACAGGAGGTCAATCATGAAAGTAAGAGGTAATTTTCTTTCCGGGGAAGAAACGGCTAAAATCCACGAGCTGTCTGTCAGAGTCCTTACTGAGCAGGGCGTTGAGCTGGAGGACCCCAGCGCAGTTGAAACCTTCAAAAAGCATGGCGCCAAGGTTGACGGCTGCATCGTATATATTGACGAGGCTATGCTCAAGTCTGCTCTGAGCAGTGTCCCCTCGGTCTTTGAGATCCATGGCAGAAACGGGAAAAAGGTCCTCATTGGTGAGGAGCATACCGTTATTGCTCCTGTCTCTGGTCCGGTGTATGTTCGCAGAGGTGACGACCTCCACCGCAACACTGCTGAGGATTATAAGAATTTCCAAAAGCTGCACCATAACAGCCCGGTCATGGATATGCTCAACCCTAACCTCATTGAGCCTGGCGACATTCCGCGGGAGGTTGTCCGCAACTATCAGATGGCAGTTTGTCTTAAAGTTACGGATAAGCCGCTTATCGGTCTGACAACCTCGCCTGAGGACAGTGTGAACAGCATTGAAATGATCCAGCGTTTCTACGGCAAAAAGGATAATGTCACATTGGGAATCATCAATGTGATTTCGCCGTTGAAGTACGATCACACCATGCTGGCTGCTGTGAGGTTGTACGCTGAGCGCAAGCAGCCGATGATGTTTGCCTGTTGCTCGCTGCCTGGCGCAACCAGTCCGGTAAGCCTGTTTGGCACCATGGTCGTCAATAACGCTGAAGTATTGGCCGGTATCGTTTATTCTCAACTGCTTCAGCCGGGTGTTGCGGTTCTCTATGGCAATACCAGCGGCAGCTGTGACCTGCGCTTCGCTACCCCGTCCATCGGCTCTCCCGAAACGGCGCTGTTCATTTATGCCTCTGCCGCCATGGCCCGGTATTACAACATTCCCTGCCGTACAGGCGGAGCGCTGTCTGATGCGAAGACCACTGATTGGCAGGCAGGCGTTGAGTCGGTACTCACGATGATGCCGTCGATGATGTCCAGCAGCAATTTTATTCTTCATGCCTGCGGCGTAATGGATTCATTCAACACCATTAGCTATGAAAAATATATTCTGGATGAGCAGAATATTGAGATGATTAGGAAGATTACCCAGGGCATTCGTTTTGGTGATATGGAAGCAGAATACGCCAATATTGCCGAAGTTGGCCCCGGTGGCCAGTATCTCCAGAGTATGCATACCATGATGAATCTGCGCAAGGAATTGTATACGCCCAAATTCTTTAACAAAATGAGCTATGCCGCCTGGGAGAAAGCCGGTGCGAAAACAGTACAGGAGCTCGCCCTGGCAGAGGCTGAACGACGCATCGAGAGCTATGTTCCTGTCGGTATAACCCCTGAGCAGGAGCAAATTCTGCGAAGCTATATAGGCGATTTGGCAGATACGTTCTAAATCAATACTATCCTGGAGGCCGCCACATGGAGAGTGCCGGTCTCTCAGCAAGGAGGATAACTTCATGAAAGATATCGTAGAGATCCGGTGGCACGGACGCGGCGGCCAGGGTGCCAAGACGGCGTCGCTGCTTTTAGCGGATGCCGCATTCAACACCGGCAAATATGTACAGGGCTTTCCGGAATATGGCCCGGAACGCATGGGTGCGCCCATCACGGCATACAACCGCATCAGCGCTGAGCGCAGTACCGTTCATTCTAATATTTATGAGCCGGATTATGTGGTAGTTGTGGATGAGACGCTGCTCGCTGCTGTCGATGTGACCAGCGGGCTCAAGGCCGGGGGTGCCATTGTCATCAACAGTGCGAAGGCTCCGGCAGAGCTCCGGCCTGCCCTGAAGGGGTATGCCGGCCGGGTATGTACTATTGATGCGGGCAGGATTTCGGCAGAGACACTGGGCAAAAATTTCCCCAACACCCCCATGCTGGCTGCTATCGTAAAAGTTTCGGGCGTTGTCGAGCCGGAGCAATTCATCAAGGACATGGAAGCATCTTTTGAACATAAGTTTGCGTCAAAGCCACAGGTGATTGAAGGCAACATGAACGCCCTGAAGCGTTCGATGGAGGAGGTACAGGTGGGATGAGCTATAGCAAGGCAAAGGATATAACTGAAGCTATCAGTTGGCGGGATATCACGCCCGGCTGCAACATCTACGAGGGCGGAACCTCGGCGCTCGTGAACACCGGCGACTGGCGTACCATGATGCCGGTATGGGATAAGGAGAAGTGTAAACAGTGCCTGTTGTGTGTGCCTGTGTGCCCGGATATGTCCATACCTATGACCACAGAGCAAGAGCGCGGAGATTTCAACTACTTTTTTTGCAAGGGCTGCGGTATTTGTGCCGAGGTCTGCCCGTTTGATGCCATTGCAATGGTGCGTGAAGAGAAATAAGGAGGGATAAAAATGGGAATCAGAGAACGGCTCTCAGGCAATGAAGCAATCGCTTTCGCAATAAAACAGATAAATCCTGATGTTATGGGGGCATACCCCATAACCCCTTCGACAGAAATTCCGCAGTACTTTTCCGGTTATGTGAATAATGGTGAAGTCGATACGGAATTTATTCCGGTTGAATCGGAGCACAGCGCAATGTCTGCCTGCATCGGCGCTGAAGCAGCAGGTTGCCGTGCGGTGAGCGCCACCAGCTCCTGTGGACTGGTATATATGCAGGAGATGCTGTATGTGGCGGCCTCGGACAGGCTTCCGATAACTTTGGCTGTGTCAAACCGCGCACTGTCAGGTCCGATCAATATTAATAACGATCACTCGGATTCTATGGGCGCACGTGATTCCGGCTGGATACAGATCTATGCGGAGACAAATCAGGAGGCCTATGACAACTATCTGCAGGCTATGCGTATCGGCGAGGCAGTATCACTGCCGGTTATGATTTGTCAGGACGGTTTTATTACTTCACACGCAATCGAAAATATAGAGCTTGTGGAGGACGGGAAAGTAAAGGCTTTTGTCGGTGAATATAATCCGGACGGCGCACTGCTCAAAGGAACTATGGCGGTCGGCGCCTATGCGACTGCCGCGTTCTATATGGAAGCAAAACGCCAGCAGGCCCAGGCGATGATTGATGCCAAGGAGGTCATTTGCCAAGTCGGTACAGAGTTCGGCAAGATGACCGGACGCAGCTACGGGTTGATCGAGGAATACGAGATGCAGGATGCGGAAACAGCCATTATTCTTATAGGCTCTTCAGCCGGTACGGCAAAAGAAGCTGTAAAGCAGCTTAGGGCCGAGGGTAAGAAGGTGGGGCTGATAAAAATTCGTTCCTACCGTCCTTTTCCCAAGGAAGATATTGTAAAGGCCTTAGGAAAGGTAAGGGCGTTTGCCGCCATGGACAAAACCGACAGCTTCAGTGCTCTGTCGGGTCCCATTTTTGCCGACACCTGCGCTGCCTTGTACGATTCCGGCACCCGTCCGCTGGGAATAAACTATATTTACGGCTTGGGCGGCCGGGACGTGAAAGTCGAGAGCATCAAGCATGTCTTTGGCGAGCTTATGCAGATTGCTGATACCGGTGAGACAGGCGAGACATACCGCTATTTGGACGTCAGGGAATAAGGAGGACAAAAAGATGGCATATAATCTTAAAGATAACCTGATGAAAGAGGAGCGTTTGTCAGGCGGTCACCGCATGTGCGCCGGTTGTGGCGCTCCCATAGCCGTACGCACAGTGCTCAGAGCGCTTGAACCGGAAGATAAGGCGGTAGTCTGCTCTGCAACTTCTTGCCTTGAGGTCTCAACCTTCATGTATCCATACACAGCGTGGAAAGAGAGTTTTATCCACAACGCGTTTGAAAACTCTGCCGCTACGATGAGCGGTGTCGAAACCGCTTATCGTGCGCTCAAAAAGCGCGGCAAGCTGGACGACACCTATAAATTCATAGCTTTCGGCGGTGACGGCGGCACCTATGATATTGGTTTCCAGTCCCTCTCCGGCGCAATGGAGCGCGGCCATGATATGGTATATGTCTGTTATGACAATGAAGCGTATATGAACACCGGTATTCAGCGGTCATCGTCCACGCCGCATTTTGCCGACACGACGACAACGCCTGCCGGAACGGTTATACCCGGTAAGATTCAGAACAAAAAGGACCTGACCCAGATCATTGCGGCCCACCATATTCCCTATGTGGCACAAACCACCTTTACCAAGAATTTTAAAGATTTGAGCGAAAAAGCACATAAGGCCATCTACACGTCCGGTGCAGCGTTCATGAATATTCTGGCGCCCTGCCCCCGTGGCTGGAGATATTCCACCGAGAAAATCATGGAGATTTGTTCGCTGGCGGTTGAGAGCTGCGTATGGCCGCTGTTTGAAGTCATAGACGGCAAATGGCGCCTCAACTACGAGCCGAAAAAGAAGCTGCCGGTTGAAGAATACCTGAGACCTCAGGGGCGTTTTGTACAGATGTTCAAAAAAGGCAACGAGTGGATGATCGAGCAATACCAGCAGGAAGTCGACCGCCGTTGGGCGGAACTCCAAAAACTCTGTGGGAAGTAAGCACGGAAAGACGTAAAAGAAACTACACTTACCTTACTGTGGTCGTGATTAAGGAGCACTTCAGGTCATTATAAGATAGAAATTTAGCAATAAAGGAGCTTGAGGAGAATGAGTGATTTTAATAAATTAGCACAAGCGGTATTCGAAGGGGACTTTGACGCGGTAAAAACCGTAACGCAAGAGCTTATTGACGCAGGGGTAGAACCAATGCAAATCGTGGACAAGGGCTTATTGGGCGGAATGGAGATTGTCGCGCCTAAGTTCAAAGCAGGCGAGATGTTCATTCCTGAGGTAATGCTGTGCGCCAAAGCGTTAGGCGAGGGTTTAAAAGTATTGAAGCCGCTCTTGGAAGAGGGTGCATCATCAGCCAAAGGCACCTTCCTCATGGGCACCGTCAAGGGCGATCTGCATGATATCGGCAAAAACCTGGTGGTTATGCTGGTGGAAAGCGGCGGCTTCAATGTTGTTGACTTAGGAATTGACGTACCTGCCGAGAAATTTGTTGAAGCGATAAAAGAGCATAAGCCTGCTGTAGTCGGCCTGTGCGCGCTGCTTACCACTACCATGACTGAAATGCAGGTTGTTATTGATTCTATTAAGGAAGCCGGTCTGAGAGATAATGTTAAGATTTTAGTAGGCGGTGCGCCGCTGTATCCTGAATTTGCTGAAAAGATTGGGGCTGACGGCTATTGCCCTGATGCCATCGCCTGCAAAGAGATGGTAGCAGAAATCGTTGCGAAAAAATAATACCGGAGGTAGTTTTGATGCTTATAGTTGGTGAACTCATCAATACCAGCCGCAAGGCGATTGGTGAAGCTGTGGATAAAAAAGACGCGCAATATATCCAGCAGGTTGCGTTGGAGCAAGCAAATGCCGGTGCCGATTATATCGATGTCAATTGCGGCAATAAAGTATTTGAGGAACTCAGCAATATGGAATGGCTTGTCAATAGCATTCAGGCGGTTACTGACAAACCGCTGTGCATTGACAGCCCTAACCCGGCAGCGCTGGAAGTGGGCTTAAAGCTATGCAAATGCGCTAAGCCTATGATTAACTCCATTAGTGATGAGGGACATCGTTTTGAGGAAGTATTGCCGCTGGTATTAAAGTACAATGCCAAAATTGTAGCCCTGTGCATGGATGACAAGGGAATGCCGGAAACGGCTGCCGACCGCATGCGGGTAACGGATAATTTGTACCGGAAGCTGACTGAAGCCGGCGTCAAAGACGACGATATCTATTTTGATCCATTGGTTAAACCGATAAGCAGTGTAGGCACAGCCGGCCTGGAGGTACTGGAAACCATCCGGCTCATCAGGCAAAATTACCCGAAAACCCATTTCATGTGCGGACTGAGCAATATCTCTTACGGGTTGCCTGAACGGAAGGTCTTGAACCGGTTGTTTGTCGCCCAGACTATGGCTGTAGGGATGGATGGCTATATTTTGAATCCTAGCGATAAATCCATGATGGGAGTTATTCATGCCGCTAAGGCCTTGTTGGGACAAGATGATTATTGTATGGGATATTTGGCAGCTTATCGTAAAGGGTTTTATGCATAAGTCCTGCACAAATACCTGGAGCAACAGATTACCCGGTCGGTGTCGCCTCTTGCAATGTCGCTAAAGGCTGCGACGGCGGTTTTTCTCTGAATATACCAGTGAAATTTATGAATATGGGTGATTATAGTGAAAAAAATTGCGATACAAACTCTTGCGACAGCCTGCATGCTGTTGGTTGCCAATGCTGCTTTAGCCGCCGAAGATACCTCTTCCCGGGGCATTAAGTTTGATGGCAGCTATACCCTGCAATATCGGGAGGAAAATGGGGTAGGCCTGGATTCTCATAACTTTAAAAATACCTTCCTGTTGAATTTTAACAGCGATATTGCTCCCCGTGTCAATGTTTTTGGCCGTTATAGCTATCAGGCCAATTCACAAGGGGAGGAATGGTGGTCAGACTATGTTAGTTATGGCGGTCCCGGGGGCGCTTACAATGGCGATGAATACAATGGTGCGATTGATCAGTATGGCGTTACCTATAGGGGTAAGGATTATACCGTTACTGCCGGCAAGGTTTCCTTTATGCTTGGCGGACAGGGGCTGCTTTATGATGATACCTTCTACATTGGCAAGCACAATGTGCCTAAATCGCTCATTATCACCGCAAAAACAGGAAAAACCGATTGGAAGGCTATTGCGGCGCAGACCTCCTATCAGCTGGGCAACAGTGATGATAAGATTTTTGCCTTGCAGGGCAATCATGCCATTAACGATTATTTCTCGATGGGGGCGGTTGTTGCTGCTGCCAAATACAGTGCCGGTAATTTAGGCTATTCGCCGGCTGCTGACCATGACAAGACATATTATGCGGTAAATGGTGCCTACAAAGTAAATGACAGATTAAACTGGGGCGCTGAATTCGCCAAATCCAATGCTGATTCCTTGAATAAGGCGTATAATATTGCAGCTAACTACCAGATGGATGCGAAAAACAGCTTGTGGGCCAGTTGGTGGCGGGTGGAGCAGAATGCTGCTATTAATAATGCCAACTGGGGAAGTATGACCGGGTTTTGGGCTGATGCCCATGGAACCAGCATTGTTTGGTCGCATAAAATGAATAAAGATGTTTCTATGAATATTGGCAACCATAATTTTAAATATATGGGCAACAGCGGTCCAACGAAAGGTACTGATTACCGCAATTCGTTCCGCACAGTGGTGTCGGTGAAGTTTTAATCCAGAATAGCACAAGCGAGCAATCAATAATAAATTTGAGTAGCATTGTGAACAGCGATTTACCGCATTGCCGCTTACCCCACAGCATCCATCACGGCGGCTAAAGTTTAATAGCGGGAAATGAAGTGCATAAAAGCTGTACAAAAACACATATTATGAATAAGTATATGTTGGATTTGGAGGGCTGATTATGCAGAAACAAAATAAGAAACTGTTCGTTGCGCTTCTGCTTGGGGTGATGATGAGCTGCTTGCCGTCCTGGGCGCTGGCGGCAGACTTTACGATAAATATTATGCGCCAGGATGGGACTGCTTGCAGTGAGTTGTGGGTCAATGACAAACTGGTATGGCGGCTGGCGTTATTCTCAAATGCCGTCAAACCGGTGACCGGCGGCTTTGCCGACGCCAATACCACCTTTATTGTTCCTAGTATTGTGCATGGGATGTTTGTAGTTAAAGTAGAGTAAATGGTAAATGCAAACATGTGCTGCCGGTAAAACGGCAGCACATGTTTTTTTCCTAACAGAAAGTATAACTTTCTTAAGAGCAGGATAAGGGCAACATCGGCTTTCGCTGTCGCCACAGGCTCGGCGCAAGTCGTGTTTTCTTTATCTACAAGCCGATCTTATATAAGGAAACATATATTTTGCATGACGACGCAGAATCTGTTAAAATATACAATGATTGACACTGAAATATATAAAGCATTACTCGCAAAGTGCATGGAAGGGGTACATATACATGGAACAACAACTTAGAGTACGGTTTGCCCCCAGCCCGACAGGGCCGTTTCACATCGGCGGTGCGCGGTCTGCGCTGTTTAACTGGCTGTTGGCCCGTAAAGAGGGCGGAAAGCTTATTTTACGGATTGAGGATACTGATTTAGAGCGTTCCACCCGGGAATCAGAAGAAAATATCAAAGCATCCTTGCGCTGGTTAGGAATCGAATGGGATGAAGGCATTGATGCAGGCGGCGAATATGGCCCATACCGTCAAACCGAGCGTTTGGATATTTACCGTGAGTACACCGATAAACTGCTGACAAGCGGACAAGCCTATCACTGCTACTGCAGCGAAGCAGAGCTTGAGGCTGAACGTCAGGAACAAATGAATAAAGGGGAAAACCCGCATTATGCCGGACGCTGTCGCCAGTTGAGCCAAGCCGACCGTGAACGGTTTATTGCCGAGGGTCGTAAGCCGACCGTGCGTTTCCGCGTACCGGAAAATCGGCAAATTATTTTCAAAGATATGGTGCGGGATACGGTAAGCTTTGACTCTAATGGTGTCGGGGACTTTGTTATCGTGAAATCTGATGGTATCCCGGTATATAACTATGCGGTGGTGCTGGATGACGCACTCATGAAAATTACGCATGTTATCCGGGCGGAAGAACATTTGTCCAATACGCCAAGGCAAATATTGCTTTATCAGGCGCTTGGCCTGGAACTGCCTAAGTTTGGTCATATCTCGCTCATTCTCGGCAAAGACCGTACTAAGATGAGCAAGCGTCATGGCGCAACCTCGGTGGAGCAGTACAAAAACCTGGGATATCTGCCGGAAGGCATTGTTAACTTCCTGGCCCTCCTGGGCTGGGCTCCTCCGGGAGAGGAGGAGATATTCAGCCCAACAGAACTGATTGAACAGTTTTCTATGGACCGGGTGGCTAAAAACCCGGCAGTATTTGATATTGACAAGCTTAACCACATCAATGCCCATTACATCAAACAAGCCAGCC
>POVV01000609.1_pt1 | contig 21183 bp, 24 predicted proteins | sample 1560271 | NCBI WGS metagenome assembly POVV01 (sample SAMN08337232, study PRJNA429181) | Bioreactor metagenome, whole genome shotgun sequencing project. | biome: cows' rumen and soil; feature: anaerobic; isolation source: anaerobic chemostat enrichment culture, galacturonate as sole carbon... | reverse complement strand
CAGCAAAAGAAAGACTAAAAGGAAAAATAAAATATCAACCCATAGGGTTTGAACTACTTCCCGAAAAATTTACTTTGCCTGATTTGTTTCATTTATATAAAACAGTATTACAAACCGATCTGGATGACCGCAATTTCCGAAAAAAGATACTGAGCTATGGCCTCTTGATCGATACGGGAGAGATGCAGCGGGGAGCCCGTAACAGAGCCCCCAAGCTATACAGCTTTGATAAAAACAGATATGAAGAGCTTACTAAAACTGGGTTTTATTTTGAACTATAAATGATCAATTATGACAAATTTAAACGACTTGTTTGATAGAGGGTCGAAGTTGCATCACATAACCAACACAGCTTATCCACTTACTCCTGCATCATTGAGAAAATACGCTGTCAAAGAGGAAATCAAGATAAGAGAACTGCTCGAAAAAGATTTTTGCAATATAGATGATTTGTCGTTATACGTTCATGTCCCCTTCTGCAAATCGAAATGCAGGTTTTGTGAATATGTAGTTGTTTCCGGCGATGAGAATGAATTGAAAGATGAGTACGCAGATGCAATATTAAGAGAAATTGATTTATACAGCCATATAACAGGTAGAGATAAGAATATAGTTGGCTTTGATATTGGTGGAGGAACTCCTACCGAACTAGGACTCAGCCGGATTGAAAAAATAACAAACAAGCTTGCACAATCATTTAGTCTCAATAACAATCTAATATGGTCAATAGAGACAACCCCATTCAATGCCGTTAATAAGGCAGATGAATTGAAAGGCTTGCACGATTTAGGATTTCAACGTATTAGCATGGGGGTGCAGACAGTGAATGCCAAACTCTTGAAAAAGATGGAACGTGAAGGAGGAACGCTGCTTTACCAGAAGGCCGTTGAAGCAGTCAGGGAATCAGGATATACAAGATTCAATATTGATCTTATGTATGGTTTTAAAGAACAATCAATAGAAGATTTCAAGAGTACAATCGAATATACGGTATCCTTAAGCCCTGAATATATTACACTATATGAAATGCGTTATAAATTAACGCAAATTGCACTTGATGCATTCGATGTTACGCAAGAGAAAAAAAATAAACAATATGAGATTGCTTACGAAATATTGATGCAAAATGGATATATGGGCAATTATGGAAAAAATACTTTTAGCCGAATTGAGAATGATTATGGAACAAGTGATTATCTAACCAACAGAGTAATTAAAGCTACTCCATATTTGGGGCTGGGAGCAGGTGCTCAATCATTCGGAGCAGATTACTTAGCCTATAATCAAGGAGCTGCAACTAAAAGTATATCTAAATATATCGATTATGTAAACAGTGGTAGATTCCCTATTCAGGATATCTATAATTTGCCTCAACAGGAGACGATAGCAAAGGCTATATCTGTAATGTTCTATTTTGGATTTATTGAATTAGGAATGTTCAGAAAACGATTTAATACAAACTTTCTTGAAGTATTTAAAAATGAAACTGATTTTCTGAAGAATAAAGGATTTATCAATATAGACAATAATATATTCTCTCTAACAAAAAGTGGTTTTGAACATTTAGGCGGTATTATTCCTATGTTTTATTCTTCTAGAAGTCAACAAGAATTAATAAATATAGAGATAGAAAAGATTTTGAAATAAATATTTAAAACTGTGGATGGAGTAAAATACGCCACAGCCAAGCATCGGATGATGGCAAAGATGGAAGTAAGGAATAGATAAAAAGATGGGTAGAAAACTGATACATAGTGCCTTATTTGGAATTACCATTGGCGATACTTTAGGTGTTCCGGTCGAGTTTAGGGATAGAAAATATTTGAATGAAAATCCTGTAAGAGATATGCTTGCCTACGGAACACATAACCAACCGGCAGGAACTTGGTCAGATGACAGTTCTTTGACGTTTTGTCTTGCAGAAACTCTTGCTGATAAATACGACTTGAAGAAACTGGCAAACCGTTTTATAAACTGGTATGAGCATAGCTACTGGACTCCTCTTGGAGAAGTGTTTGATGTTGGAGTTGCTACATCAATGGCAATATACAGATTGGAACAAGGTGTAAATCCAGTGATGGCAGGAGGAGCAGATGAATCTGATAATGGGAATGGTTCATTGATGCGGATACTAGCGTTACTATTCTATATTAAAGATATGAAGATAGAAGACAGATTCAGATATATCAGTGATGTTTCATCTCTTACTCATCGACATATAAGATCTGTTATAGGCTGCTTTATATATTTAGAGTTTGCTTTACAATTACTAAAAAGTGTAGATAAGTTTGAAGCTTTTCTCCAAACTAAAGACACCATTAATAATTTTTTGAACAACAATCCGATTTGTTCAGATAATGAAATAAATAAATATCACAGGATTTTGATGAATCCTATTGGAGACTATGATATTAAACCCATTTATGAATACACAGAAGATGAGGTAGCATCATCCGGTTATGTAGTACATAGCCTTGAGGCTGCGCTATGGTGTATTTTAAAGAAGATAACTTTGAAAACACTGTGCTTAAGGCAATTAATTTGGGTAGTGATACAGATACCACAGCAGCCATTGCTGGAGGACTCGCAGGATTGCTCTATGGATTTGATACGATACCTCAAAGATGGATTAATCAGTTGGCACGTAAAGATGATATTTTTGATTTATGTGACAAATTAGAAAAGAAATTACAACAATGAAACAATATGAAATAAGAGCCGATTATGATCGTGATACAATTGTGGTCTATCAGGCATACCGGGAAGAAATAGGAAAACCGGCAACAAAAAACAAGAAATTTACACCGCCATTCTCATTCAATAGAATGACATGGATAAAACCATCCTTCCTTTGGATGATGGAAAGATGTGGATACGGGCAGAAAGCAGGGCAGGAATGTATACTTGCAATCAAAATAAAACGTTCGGCATGGGAATATGCTTTGTCACAAGCAGTCCTCTCCCATCCTCAGGACGGAGTTTATACAAGTGGTGAAGAATGGCGCGAGATGATGGATAATGCCACTGTCAATGTACAATGGGATCCCGAGCGAAATATAAGAGGAGGTAAACTTAATTATCGATCCATACAAGTCGGCATCAGCCGCCATCTGATTGAAGAATATAACAATGACTGGATTGTGGATATAGAAGATTATACTCCACTTGTTCATAAAATCTATCAGTTGAAAATGGATGGGTGCCATGATAAGGCAAAAGAATTACTGCCTAAAGAGAAAGTATATCCTGTCTCGGATGAGATAATGAAACGTTTAGGGATGGATTAAAAAGTGTGATAATGAAAGAAATTACGTATCTGAAAGGTGATAGCACATCACCTCAGGCAAGCGGAATAAAAATCATAGCTCATATTTGTAATGACATCGGAGGCTGGGGAAAAGGTTTTGTCCTGGCTATCTCGAAACGCTGGCCGGAACCCGAGAAAGCATATCGGGAATGGCATCGCAACAGGGCTAAAAATAATTTTGCTTTAGGAAGCATTCAGGTTATGCAGGTTGAGTCCTATATATATGTAGCTAATATGATTGGACAAAGAGGTACAAAGACCGGAAGAAGCACAGGTGTTCCTGTTCGCTATGAAGCTATTGAATTCTGTCTGGAAAAACTAGCACAGGAAGCCAAGTCTTTGAAAGCAAGCGTACATATGCCTCGTATTGGTTGCGGATTGGCCGGAGGTAAATGGGATAGGATAGAACCTCTTATCGAGAAGACTTTGTTAGAGAATGATATAGACGTGTATGTTTATGACTTTGACTAATGACAATAAAAGAATTTTAACACAGGGCTGCTCTTAATAGTGGATATGACAGGGAGATTGATAATTGGAAAATTATTGATATACATATCATCCCTGATATTTTAGAAACAGGATCGGAATTTGATTTTTACTGTTCCGATGATAAGTACGTTTATCTATTAAGGATACGTCTATACACTAAAGGTAGAGGAGAAAAGCTGTCAAATATTGATGATAAATACAATGATATTACATATTTTGTTGCTGAACTATATACAGATCAGATAGACAATGACTTGATTAAAGAGTTACTATACAAGTTTATAACGAAATGAAAACAACATTATACAGACCAATAGGTCTGAAAGAACTACAACTAATAATTGATTTGGATTTTAAAGCCTTTCCTCCACGATTGGAATGGCAGCCGATATTTTACCCTGTACTCAATCAGGAATATGCTGAGCAGATAGCCGAGAAGTGGAATACAAAAGATGAGTTCTCCGGCTATTGTGGAATTGTGACTAAGTTTGATTTGCCCTCGGGCTACTTACAAAAGTATGAAGTTCAGAATGTAGGAGGTTTTATACATAATGAGTTATGGATTCCATCTGAAGACTTGAACGAATTGAACAGTAATATTATCGAACAAATAGAAATTGTAAAAGTATTTAAGGGCGACAATTTTGATATATTATCCAACGGTGCAGCAACCCAATACGTATTAAAATATTTAGACAAATGAAAGCAAAAATAAAACTTATAAAAGACGACATAACGACAATAGCTGTCGATGCTATCGTAAATGCGGCAAATTCCTCTCTGCTTGGAGGTGGAGGTGTTGATGGAGCTATACATCGTAAAGGAGGTTCTCTGATATTGGAAGAATGCAAAGCTATCCGCAACCGTCAGGGAAAATGTAAAGCCGGAGATACTGTTTACACTTCCGCCGGATTATTATCTGCTAAATATGTTATACATACAGTTGGTCCGATATGGAACGGAGGAAAGAATAAAGAACCTGAGCTATTAGCTTCATGTTATAGAAAGTCATTGGAGATAGCGGAATCTCTACATGTAAAATCAATTGCATTCCCGAACATCAGTACAGGTGTTTATCATTTTCCTAAAGCAGAAGCGGCGAAAACAGCTATCAACACTGTAAATCAGCTTATTGATAATAAAGATTCAAATGTAGAAGAAGTCATATTTGTATGCTTTGATGATGAAAACTATCAGCTATACGAATCTTTATTGGATAAATAGAACCAATTATTTCTCATTAGCCAGTTTTACAACTACATCATAAAGCTGCCCTACAGTAAATGGGATAATAGTACTGCTTTTAAAAAGCTCGTGAGATATCCAGAGTAAGGAGCCTTCGCTATGAAAAAGATATTGACCATCTTTTAATCCGAGGGCTCTTCCTATTAGATTTGCATCTATTCCAAATTCATCCTCTATTGCTAAAAGAAATTCCTCTCCATCATCCCCTGTTATCCCTAAGTCTTTTTCTATAAGTGTATCTCTTGATAGAGAAGCTTTATCAGAGAAAATAAAATTATCATTTATAAAGTTGGTAAAGTTCTCAAAACTAAAATCCCTCACATCTTGTTGCGGGAGAAAATCTGTCGCATGAATTAGCCTGCATAAACTTATTAATAAATGAGCATCTTCAATTTTATCCATATTTTCATAAAGATCGGAAAGACTGACCCATCTGAGACTTTTATCAGCTCGATCAAGACAAACGAGATAAGGATATACCTGTTCGGTAGTAACTCCGACACTAGGAAAATATTTTTCTCCTAATTTGGTATAACGCTCAATTTTGCCTTTACCTATTCTCATATCGACTATATACTTCTCCAATTCATGTATATTGTGAATTTCTTTCGGTAAGCGTTTGGCCGGTGCGGTTATTATTGTACTATTTCCCGAATGAAGCTGTGGGACAGGTAGGCTCTGTACTTCCAGTCCTACATATATTTGTCCGTTTTTTCTGAATACAGGTAATGTAACCAGTGTATTTGAACTTATGGTGGATGGATATACATATTCAAATATAGCATTACTGTTTTCAATTCCCATCTCGGAAAAATAGGATCTACGGGTAGTCAGAAAATTCGCGTATTTTTCACTCTTTTCATAATCTTGTGCGTGCAAAGATAATAGTTCCGAAAAAGAAGTAGATTTGATAAACCTATCGAACTTTATTTTCATTCTTTCTCCCAGCCATTTAGGAAGAGGTATATTTTGTTTGAAGAAAAGATTGTAAATATTCAGTTCCAGCCGGGCTTCTACTAAAGCTCCGGTTTGTGCTGTATTGAGCAACTGTGCGGCATCATATTCGTGTATATATCCCGACTCTTTAAAACCGGAAAAACTCTCTGTCAGAATTATATTTACAGCTACTGGCTTTGTTAATTCTATCAGTTTGGAGGATACTTTCTCATTGATACCTCCGGGAGAAGTATAATAGTTGAGCGATTGTATGATATTCGTATAGCTTTCTCTATTTATCCCAAATCGTTTATCCAGCACATTTCCCAAATTTTCAGTTGCTCCAATGGTCATTCCTTCAGGGATGTAACCACTATAATGTTTACCATCCAAGATGGCACTATCTGTTTTAATATTCGATAAAGGTCGTGGATATCCGTGTTTCGCCAATATAGTAAATCCATTTTCATGTTTATAATAAGGAATAATATCAAGGACATTGTTCGGACGGGATACTACATCATATATATTTTTTGTTTTGAGATTTAAATAGGACGAGAAATGCAGAAAAGAATCTTGCCGAACCGGAAGATGCCTTATAAGTTGCAGTTGTTTTCCTCCTGAAATTTTCTCTCCGGCAATCAAATAATTGGTAGGAGGGAAACTGATCTCTTTCCCTGATAAATTATATATAGCAAACTGATTCTTGTACCTGTTGTTTATAATCCATTGGTTGTAAATAGGCGTAGAGAGAATAACCCGTAGGCCTAATTCACGAAATATTCCTTCAAACTCTTTTTGCGTAAAGTATCCGTATTCTTCCTGTAATTCAATATCCCAATTAACATAATAGTCTTTGCGACGAATGAATTCAATAACATCGGTATAAAATGCCTGAAATCGTCGGGTATCTTTTTTTATTGCATTTATTTCCTGTATCGGAAAGCCTCTTTCAGTTGTTAATGCCAATGATCGTGCTGTCTGTGAGAACCGTACAAATAACTCTGCATCATTAGGCCGGTCAGGCTTATCAATTGATGATAATTCGATTATCACCTCTTTCTCTTCGGGCTTCACAAAGTCTCGGATAATCAGTACTCCTTTATCCTTTAATAACTCAACTTGTCTGCGCAGGGTATTTAGAGCTCTGTTCGTTTCATAACCATTATATGAAGTAATATGGTGAATAGCAGAACAATTAAAGAATCCATTCACAGAATTATTTGCAAATGTGTTCAATTTTTCACCATCATCTTCCCTGAAAGATAAGTTAGGATAGTTGTATGTTTCCTGTGCTATCTGCACCATTTTAGGATTTATATCCACCCCGATTACGTGTATCTCAGGAAAAAGTTTTGCAAGTATGGCCGTACTTGTACCCGATGCCATACCTACATCGACAATTGTATTACCTTTCTTAGGTTCAAAGAACACACTGGCTGAAGCTACTTTCTCTACGGATATAGCATCCATTGCTTCAAGATATTGTTGATAGCTTTTCGTATCTCCTCGGTCTTGGCCTGTATAGTTGGTACCCATTCGCAAATTATTTTATGCGAATGTACTGATTTTGTGTTATATCTTTACCAGATTAGCAGTTTCATTGGCGATTCCTATGGTTGCAATAGTTCCACTATTGAATTGAAGAAAATCTGATTCTATGCCATCACTGAATATAATCCCCCCTGTGGGCATCAGGGATTCTATACAAAGATGTTTTTGGTTATTTATTAGCCCTACCGAAATATCAGCATGTGTACGGATGCTCTTATAAGGCTCACGAACAGCAAATAGAAGTTGGTTTTCTTTTAATTTAGGTTGTTTGGTTTTGATATTTTTTTCGAACAAACCTGTAACTCCATAAGCCATGTTGAAGACAGAACTTAGCCATCCGGTAGAGCCTGCTTGAGTGGATACAATTATCCCGCTGGAGGACTGTTCTTCTATACTCTCATTAAAAGACAATTTGTATCTGGCAGATATATGGGATGCTGCTCCTATAAAAAGGTCGTTGAATGCTAACAAACGTTGTCCATCATTTAGCCGAGCTTCGGCAAAGTTGACTTGTCGAGATTTATAATTATGAGACAAAACACTTTCAACTCCACCGATAAAATTAGTCGTATCGAAAGGAAGAAGAACACCATCGTAACGCTGCTTATCAGGATTAACTGCTATGATTGGTCTCGCATGCGAATATTTTGCAGTATTGGCTACCAGGCCATCTTGTCCGATAACAACAATCATATTTTTATCAGAGAACAGATAAGATGGAAGATAGGTTCGGTCTACAATCTTGTGTTTTATCATCTTTGATAACTGAGACTGCAACGAATTCAGAGAGTCATGAAAAATCTCATCTTCCATTTCATAGTCGTGAAAGTCACCGCCAAGCCGTTCGATATAGAACTTGGCCTGAGACTTTGTATTGAAGCGCTCAACCAGAGCCTCAAGCCTTGTTTTATTTTTTACTATGATTGCATATTCTATATTCATTTTTTCTCAGGTCTTTTGTTATTAAGAATAGAATCCAGCAAATCGGGACTGATATTCAGGTTACCAATCTTCTCTGCATTTTGTGCTAATTCGCGAAATGCAAGGGCAATATTGTTACGGGCGTCAGAATGTCCGGCCAGAGCAGTCAACGATCTCCAGTCCATATCCTTATAGGGTTTTAGCATTGCTTCGATCTGAAATCCCTGCACCTCGGCTTCTTTTTTGTCGTTCTCTGTTTTTTGCTCAATAAATATTTTGCGTTGATTTTCGACTACAATATCAGCCTCGATGTTCATCTCTCGTAGTTTACGATTATTTTCCATGCGTTGTACTTCCGATTCCATCCGTTTCTCATCAATTTGCTTTTGCTTCTCTTCTACGGCAATTTCTGTATTCAGTTCAGATTCTTTAATCTTTAGTTCCTGCTCCACTGCAAAATTTCGCCTTTCGTATATTGCCTGATCCGCCTCCTGCTGCAAGCGTTCACGGGTCTCTGTCTCTAAAGCCTTTGACATTTCAGGGGTTGCCTGAACAGCTAAGACATTCGCACCTAAGATTTCTATTCCGAGCATATTAATGGCATCAGAAGATTTCAGTCCTTCCAGAATACGATGCTCCATTTCTTTGGCTGAACGGATGGCTTCCTTCAGACCGATATTGTGTATAAAAGAAGATGTTGAAGTCTGAGCTTCATTGATGATCCGCTGATTGAGTTTTTCGATATCATTCTTTTTATATGTTCCTGTATCCGTTACGGTAAAATCCAATACGTCTGCTAACATTTTAGGATTGCTTATTTTGTAGCTTATCTGTCCCTGTATTGTAACTTTTTGATAATCGTTCGTAGATTCCTGAAAGATGAATGGCAAATCATTACTACCCATAGGGATAGCGACAATCGAACTGTTCGGTGCAAAGTAGAAGAATGACAATCCGCGTCCTTCTTTCTTTAAAGATCCTGATTTGTAATAAAATACATGGGTCATTGAGTCGAATTTGATGTGATTGATTCCAAACATAGCTGTAAAATTTAGATATTATTACTATACGCACTCACATTAACGTAATATTTACGTAAACAAAGATAGAGTAAATATTTACATAAACAAGATAATTAGCGTACAAATAACGTTAATATAATTAATTTATAATAACTCTAAAAAATACACACAAATACAACACTTACTATCAATCAGTTAAACTATATAATAAAAAAGGCTATCCTCTTTACAGAATAGCCTTATGCTTTATAATTTAATCGATTTATAGCCTAGTTACAGCTACTCAATCATAGTCTAAATTTAATAAGTTTGTTTAATTTATATTCATTATGGTCTATTATTCAGACTCGTCATTCTTATACCTTTCATTCACCTTACGCATATCTTTCAAAATACTTTTATCCAGCACGCGAGCATAGTGGCGGGTCATTTTAGTATCTGAATGCCCCAACATTTTAGCAACATTTTCAATGCTGATTCCATTAGCAAGGCAAACAGAAGTGGCATATGTATGGCGCGCTAGATGAAAAAAACACAAGAAAAGGCATATACGCAAATTGTAACACTTCAATAGGTAACAGACTTGAAATTAGCAAATTTGCTTAGATTTAGAAGGTTCGTAAAATTTAAATCTAAGCAAATCTTAGACATACTTCAGTTACTAAGTCGTTAACCGCTCAGTTACCAAATAAAGACAGGTAACAAGATGTAAACAAACGGACTTGTTATGTTCTGATTTGCTTACTATTAGCCACTAAAGAGCACTTATACAACAACTAACTTTGCCGTTGCAAAACAACGGCAAAGGACATAAAAAATATAAGTGTATGAAAACAGAAAAATTCAAGGTATTGCTCTACCTCAAAAAGAGTAGTCCTGACAAATCGGGTAAAACTCCGATTATGGGACGTATCACCGTCGGCAAGTCTATGGTGCAATTCAGTTGTAAACTTTCCTGTACATTTTCGCTATGGAATCCGCGTGAAAGTCGTTTAAATGGAAAAAGTAAAGAAGCTATAACTACCAACGCTCAATTGGATAAGTTGATACTTTCCATCAACGAAGCCTACGACACACTCATTGACCGGAAACAACCTTTCGATGCCAAAGCCATCAAGAACCTGTTTCAAGGAGCAATGTCCGCACAAACGACCTTGCTACAACAGTTCGATAAGCATATCGAAAGTGTCAAAGAGCGTATTGGCGTTGATCGTTCCCCTAGAACACTTCCCAATCATATCTATACCAAACGAGCCGTAGCCGAATTTATCAAACAAAAGTTTAATGCTTCCGATCTGGCTTTCGGTCAGTTAAGCGAACAGTTTATCCGAGACTTCCAATCTTTTATATTGGATGATAAAGGACTCGCACTTGATACCTTACGACATTACCTTGCAATCTTGAAAAAAGTTTGCAAGATAGCTTTCAAAGAAGGTAACTCGGATAAAAACTATTTTGCTTATTACAAGCTACCCAAACAAAAAGAAAGTACCCCTAAAACCCTCAGTCGGGAAGATTTTGAGAAAATCCGGGATTTAGAAATTCCCGAACGTCGTCGATCTCATGTTATTACGCGTGATATGTTTCTGTTCTCCTGTTACGCGGGCACTGCCTACATTGATACGGTATCCGTAACCAAAGATGATCTGTCAACGGATGATGATGGAGCATGGTGGCTCAAATACAAGCGGGGCAAAAATGGACAACTTGCCCGAATCAAATTATTACCGGAAGCCATTGCCCTGATTGATAAATATCGGGATGATAGCAGGGAAACTCTTTTTCCAATGATACATAACGGTACGATTAAAAGAAATATGCAAGGCATACGGATTCTTGCAGATGTCAAAGGGCGTCTCCACTACCATATGAGCCGTCATTCGTTTGCCAGTCTGATTACACTCGAAGCAGGTGTACCCATCGAAACAGTGTCGAAAATGCTCGGTCACAGCGATATAAAAACAACACAAATTTATGCCCGTGTAACTCCTAAAAAACTCTTTGAGGATATGGATAAGTATATTGAAACAACAAAAGATTTAGTCTTAATCCTATAACATTAACGATCATGCGAAGTACATTTAAAATATTACTCTACATCAACCGCAGTAAAATAAAATCCGATGGCACTACTCCTATTCTGTGCCGCATCACGGTTGATAATAAGCAGACAGTTCTGACAACAGGAATCTATTGTGAACCGAACGATTGGAACAGCAAGAAAGGAAAAGTGCGAGACGGAGCGACCAATCATAAATTGGATAAACTTCGGGAACGTATCGAACAGACCTATGAAGAGACACTTAAAGAACAAGGAGTTATCAGTGCAGAATTACTCAAAAATATAATTCTAGGAGTAAATACTGTGTCCACATCTCTTCTACAAGCAGGGGAAGTAGAGCGAGAAAGACTGAGAAAACGCTCTCTGGAGATTAATTCAACATCCACCTACCGACAATCAAAAACGACCCAGAGCAACCTACGTGATTTTGTTCTTTCACGGGGAATGGATGATATTGCTTTTTCAGATATTACGGTAAAATTTGGAGAATCATTTAAAAGTTTTCTGAAAAAGGATTTAAGCTATGCTACAACCCATGTGAATCATTGTTTATGCTGGCTAAACAGGCTGATTTATATCGCTGTCGATCAGGAAGTGTTAAGAAGTAATCCTATTGAGGATGTGGAGTACGAGAAAAAACTCCCTCCTAAATTACGGCATATTACCCGAAATGAATTGAAAAAGATCATGGAGACTCCAATGCCCTATGAACGCCAAGAATTGGCTCGCAGAGCGTTTATATTTTCAGCCTTTACCGGACTTGCTTTTGTTGATGTATATAATCTTTACCCTCAGAATATTGGTAAAACAGCAGAAGGCAGATTATATATCCGAAGTAACAGAACTAAAACAAAAGTTGAAGCATTTATCCCACTGCATCCGATAGCAGAACAAATCCTGATGCTTTACAATACAACAGATAATACTTCTCCTATTTTCCCATTACCAAGTAGGGATCAGATTTGGTTTGAAGTTCATGAGATCGGCTTTGCTTTAGGAATCAAGGAGAATCTCAGCTACCATATGAGCCGACATTCATTCGGAACACTTATGCTTTCGGCTGGTATTCCCATTGAGAGTATCAGCAAAATGATGGGACATACCAATATTTCGAGTACACAGATCTACTCGAAAGTAACTGATGATAAAATATCAGAAGATATGGACAAGTTAATGGAACGACGAAAAGCAATTAGTAATAAAGCATCTCAACCGACAGAGCTATGAAAAATACAAAAATAAAGATAAGCAATAATGGAACAGTGCATATTCCAAAAAATGTAAGAATGAATATTACAGATATTGCCGAACTTTTTGAAATCTTCTATCAAGCCACTAAGAAGAATATTCGTTCTGTTGAAGCATTGGGTATTTGTACGGGAGATCAGTCGATGAGTGGAACGGTTGAGAACTCTAAAATAGTCTCTGATTATTATGGTTTGGATATGATAATTGCTATTAGTTTTCGGGTGCAATCAGAGAAAGCGAATATTTTTCGTCAGTGGATAGTTGATAAATCTACCAAACCGGAAGTAACAACAATGTCTCTATTGTTGACTCAAAATGCGATGCTCAACTAATACAGGACGTTATAAGCAATTAAAAACAGGCTCCGTGTTCATTTCGAAGCCTGTTTTTTTTAGTAAGACCTTTTGATTCTAAGTAGACCTTTTGATAAAATCTTCCTTATGCTTATCTCCCCATTGCCATAGCTGATCGATAATTGGGATTAATTCGTGACCTGCTTCTGTTAATGAATATTCTACTTTCAAAGGCAAAACCGGATATACCTTTTTCTCCAGAATCCCCATCTTCTCCAATTCTCCCAGCTGTTTTGTCAGTACCCGTTTAGGGGCAATACTTATACTGCGTTGCAAATCGCACGGCCTTACAATTCCTTTGCTAATCTCCAATATCAGCCAAGCATTCCAACTGGATGATAAAATATCAATGGCAATCCGTACAGAACAATCGGAATAGTCCATTGGATTCTTCTTTATATACATCGGTTTTCCTTTATTTTTCTTATTTCAAAGATAATCATTTATTATCTAAATAGGGATAAATTTATCACCGGGTAAAAGATTTATCCCTTATTGTTCAGCTAATTATAAGTCTTTATTTTTGTAACAAATAACCAATGATATGAGTAAGAAAGAAATTATAGTTAGAGGTGCAAGGGTAAATAATCTGAAAAATATATCTGTAAGAATTCCTAAGAAAAGAATAACTGTATTTACAGGAGTATCAGGTTCCGGCAAAACCTCTTTAGTTTTTGATACAATAGCTGCCGAATCACAAAGGTTATTGAATGAAACCTATGATAGTTTTATTCGCCACCGATTACAACAATATGGAAAACCAGATGTAGATAGTTTAGATAATTTATCCGTAGCGATTATTGTCAATCAGAAGAAGATAGAAGGCAATGCCCGCTCAACAGTAGGTACAATAACCGACATATATTCGTTTTTGCGATTATTATTTTCACGTATAGGCAAACCGTTTACAGGACATTCTACAGTCTTTTCATTTAACAACCCTCAAGGAATGTGTTCCTGTTGCGAAGGCTTAGGAAAGACAAGCATTGTGAATTTAGATGAACTGATTGATAAAACCAAATCGCTAAATGAAGGAGCAATCAGATTCCCTACATTTGAGGTTGGAGGATGGCGTTGGACTCGTTATGTCTATTCAGGATTATTCGACAATGATAAGAAAATAAAAGATTATAGTTCCCAAGAATGGTACAACCTTATATATGCTGATGATTTAAAGCTGCCACACCCAGATCCGAAGTTTCCTAAAACAGGAATATACGAAGGGATATTACCTCGCTTTGAACGTAGTTTTTTCAAGAAGGAATCGAAAGAAATTACAGGGAAAAATGCAATAAGGTATAAAGAGGTTGTAAAACAAGGACTCTGTCCCGAATGTAATGGAGCCCGTTTAAATCCTCAAGTTCTAACTTGCAGAATAGCAGAAAAGAATATTGCAGATTGCTGTAATATGCAGATAGACGATTTACTTGAGTTTATAAAAGCAATAGATAACAATACTGTTACACCACTATTAAATACAATTATTGAAAACCTTGAAAATTTATTGGCTATTGGTTTAGGATATCTAACTTTAAGTAGAGATACTTCTTCCTTATCAGGAGGAGAATCACAACGGATAAAACTTGTCCGACATTTAGGAAGCAGCCTGACAGACCTAACTTGTATATTCGATGAACCAAGTGTCGGGTTGCATCCGAATGATGTGCAACGCTTGAATAGATTACTTATCGAATTACGGGATAAAGGAAATACGGTGTTGATTGTAGAACATGACCCTGATGTAATAGCCATTGCCGACCATATTATCGATATGGGAATCGGTGCAGGCAAAGATGGTGGAAATATTGTTTACGAAGGAGATTTTGAAGGATTAAAAAAAGCAGAGACATTGACAGGAGGTTACCTCAATCATAAAAATCAACTTAAAACCAAATATAGAACTGCTTCCGGCTATTTATCCGTAGATAATACTTCTATCCACAACTTGAAAAATATATCTGTTCAGATACCTAAAGAGGTATTGACCGTTATTACCGGAGTTGCAGGTTCAGGGAAAAGTTCCCTAGTCAAGTCTTTTATTAATCAATACAAAGATATAGTCGTAATTGACCAAAGTGCTTTACGAGGCAGTAAAAGGTCGAATATTGCAACCTATACAGGAATATTAGACGTAATAAGAAGACTATTTGCTAAGCAGAACAATGTGAAGCAGTCGCTATTTAGCAATAATTCGGATGGAGCTTGCCCTGAATGTAAGGGGGTAGGCATTATATCTACTGATCTTGCTTTTTTAGATGCAGTAGAAGTTCGTTGCGAACAATGTAATGGTAGTGGTTTTAAGCCCGAAGTTTTAAAGTATAAACTGAATGGTAAAAATATTACTGAAATTATGGCAATGACCATTAGCGAAGCAAATACCTTCTTTGATGTACAGGAAATAATACAACCTCTTAGTCGGCTTTGTGAAGTCGGCTTACATTACTTAACATTGGGACAATCCTTAAATACATTTTCAGGAGGAGAGCGTCAACGCTTAAAATTAGCAACCGAATTAGGGAGAAAAGGAAATATATACGTTTTTGATGAGCCGACAACAGGACTTCACGGTTCAGATATATTCAAACTTATGAAGCTTTTTGACAGACTGGTAAATGAAGAGAATACAGTTATCATTATTGAGCATAATATGGATATTATCTCTCAGGCCGACTGGATTATTGACATGGGGCTTGGTGCAGGTAGAAATGGAGGAGAGATCGTTTTTGAAGGTTTAGCAAAGGATATAATAAGAGATAGTCAATCACTAACGGGTATGCATTTAGCCAAGTATCTAATCTCCAAATAAAAAATGTTTTTAGCTAATCTGAACAAAGAAAATAGTTAGCATAAAAACAGGCTTCGGAACTAACTCGAAGCCTGTTTCTTGTTATAGCCTACAGAACATTATTTCAGTTCTTGAACATAGTTTCGATCCAATATTCTCTGAATATCGGATTCCCGATACAGGGTTTTACCTCCAAATTGAAAATAAGGAATTTTACCCTCAGTACGATAGAGTTGTAATGTCCTTCTACTTATTTTTAACTTCTTAGCCATCTCCATATCAGTCAAAAACCGTTCTCCGAAGAGCGATGGTTTGCTGGAGGTCAGGACAACTTCAATTCTATCCAACATCTTGTCGAGTAAAGTAAAAAACTTCTTTACCCGCTCGTTCCGCTTTGTTAAAATGTCATCATCCATTTTGTTGCAACTCTAATTCGTGAATAAGCTTTCTTACATCTTTGACTCTATAATAGAGTTTCCGGCTAATCTTGGTATAGGGCAACATACCATTGTCTCTATAGCCTTGAAGAGTACACTTAGATATATTAAGCATCTGGCACACATCCTGATTATCCAACCAATCTTCAAGCCCTTTACTGGTATGCCGTTCACATAGCTTGTTCACTTTATGGGCAAACAGTTCAAACTGCGTCATCATCGCCTCGAATGTTCGGGTTTCAATATATATTATCTCCATAGTAATTTACTTTTTTTGTTCATACTATGATTACGGGGGAGCAAATATAAGTCATTAAATTACAGCATACATCATTAATTTACAGGCTGGTAGCTTTAGTACGTACTTGTCTATACCTAAAACAATATTTTATACTCTTTCGATAGCTTCAAGAAAGAGTAAACGGGATTTTTTCTACCTGTTTCATAATTTCTTCCCCATTAAGCGAAATGACATCGGAGCCTAATGAGTATTCGATTTCAGTCGCAAAGGTATTTCCGTGTTCTTCACGCTGCTGGCAAGGTCAAGCCCTAAAGGGTTTGGCGAAAAATCTTCCTCTTTCCCTCCTTTGATTCTGTCCGGGCGAGCGTATTTATTCGTCAAAACCTTGCACAGCTAAACACTACCCTTTTTTAAGCTTCTGAAACTCGAATACTCCTCACCGGCTCCGATACGGCATAGCGTTAAAAAAAAGGTCAGAAATTATGAAACTAACGGCAGAAAAAAACAAGAAACAACGATCCTCCTACCTTCCAATTAGCATAGGTTGGGTTTTGAAAATAGTCTTAATTATCGTGGGTTATTCCTTATGGGGAGCAGGGTTTATTTGGGCTTTGGTGGGCTTGTATCTCTTCTATGATGTGATTCGGGGTATTCTCTCCTGCTTACTGATGTTGGGTGCTGTAATCACTCTTATTTATCTCATGCTGACTTATTTATAAACATTAAAACGCAAGAATTATGAGCAAAATATTTTTATTAGGTGCAAACAAAGAAATAGACAAAGCCGTGCAAGTGGTAGAGGTCAACCAAGTTATCCAAATGGAGGGGTACAGCTATCACAGCTATGTAGTGTATGATATTACAAAAAATCAATGGGGTATCACTTACAAGTTGATAAACCTAACGACAAAGGATTTTCATATTGCCGACATCATTCGACCGTTGAAAGAAAAATTCGGCATTGGTTTCTATTACGACAGCGATAACCCTCAATTTATGGACAGCTTTGAAGTAGCAATCCTTTTGCAAGAAGCACAAGCCAAAGCCAATGCGGAAGCGAACGAGGAAGAAAAAGAACGCATCCGAGTGGAGGAAGTAAAAGCAATCGGAAGCAAGCGTTTTGCCGAGATACTCCCCGAAAATGCTTTGGGCGTTATTGTGGCACGACTCAAACAAGACGAGAGCGACAGCCAAACCGACTATTTCGCATCAAGAACCACACGAACTGTCATTCTAGGCTTTTCTACTCACAAAAGAGACATCTTTTCTGAAATGCGAAAACACGCATCCAACTTCGAGGAAACAGCCTATTTAGCAGAATATAATGCAGATTACGAACATAGGGAGAAATATTCGATGGGTGCAGGGTACTATTTAGGAGAAAGCAAATATAGCGGATGGATAATAGAGAAATGCCCCATCTACCAAAGAGAAAGTACAATCAAAGAATTTGCCTACACAGCAGGGGATGAAGATAATATTCGCATAAAAAAGAATGATGATGTACCACCACCAAGCGAAAACAACGGCACAAGCAAAGCCAATTGCACATTGGTAGAATATTCAGAGAAAGCCTTAGCAGTATTCGGAGAAACAAGAGCCATCAAAGACGAACTTAAAGCAATGGGAGGAAAATTTAACAGCCGATTGACTTTTAACGGCAAAAAGTTAGCAGGGTGGATATTCTCAAAATCGCAGGAGCAACGTTTAGCGTACTATTTCGGATTGAATTAATCATTTTAAACAAAAGGTAGAATATAATGACAAAGAATAGAAAAGTAACAGCCAATCCTGTAACCATTGATTTTAGAAATTACGGCAAAATAACAATCCCTAAAGGTGTGTTAGTGACCAATGAAACAGCAATGGGAACAGATGACAAATACAACTTTGTTGATGAATTTGATTGGATTGACACTAATTACCCTCTAGTAGCACGATCATTAAAAATGGATGCTCAAAATTATGGAATAAATATACCCAAAGAACATATAACCACACTAAAAGATGAAAATATTTAAAAGAGCAAATCTTCCCGAACAAATAAACTACAATGGCAAAGTTTATGAAGTCAATGTTGAGTTAAGTGCATTGTATTCAATTGATAGAACAAATAAGTTACCCCATGATGCTATAAAAGTCGAGGTCTTAAATCGAAAACTAAAAAGCAAAACTGATATATATAATAGACCTTACAAGCCCTCGATTTTTATTTTCACTAGCATAGATTCCGAGAAGTAAAAGTTACTCACAAGGGCAGAACATACCTGCCCTATAAAACCCGAAGAAAATGACAAAAAAGAAAATATCATTCAATAATTTCTTGAAAGGATTACTATACGACAACACTTCAATGGCAGAATATTCTTTGTACGTTGCTGATTACTTTGAGCAAAAAGAATATATAAAATTATTTGGCGAATATGAAGCTAAAGAAAATAACGGTGAAGAAGTGGACGATGATGAAATCTACCAAATGTATCTCAAAATGTTGGAGAGCATAAAACGACAGTATCCAACTCTGTATAAGAAAATAGATAAATATATAGACGAAAATTATTAAACAGAATAAGCCGTATTCACAAGGGGCAGTAACACTGCCCCACAACACCCAAAGACATGAAATCAACAAATCATTTTCAAAATACGATAAAGGCATATTTAGACAAACGTGCCGAAATAGATTTACTTTTTTCGTTCCGCTACTCCTTACCCGAAAAGAAGTTAGAAGATTGCATAACCTACATTCTGAACCAAGTACAGAAAAGCGGTTGCAATGGTTTTCACGATGATGAGATATTTGGCATGGCGGTACATTTCTATGACGAAGACAATATCGAAATCGATAAACCGATGCACAATGCACAGGTAGCAGTCAATCATGTGGTAGTATTGACAGCCGAAGAAAAAGAGCAAGCACGCCAAGATGCCATCCAAAAGGCACAGGACGAAGCCTACCGAAAAATGACACAGCCAACTAAGAAAGCTAAAAAAGTAGCATTAACAATTCAACCAAGTTTGTTTGATTTTTAAATTATCGCCCTATGAAACCAAAGAATAAACTCCAAAAACAAGTAGTGGAAGCAAGTAAAACATTGCCCAAAATCACAAAGAAGCAAATCCAATGGGGATACGACCACACTATCCAATATGTTGGACGAAGAACTGACAAAGGGATGATTACTTGTACCAAGTGCGGACATTCGTTTGAAGGGATGGGAGAATTAGCAATAAGTTTATTGGGTTGCAAGTGTCCGAATTGTCAATCAAAACTAATAGTTAAAACGACCAAGAGACGCACGTTTGATGATAGCTATTATCTGAACATCATCACGGCACATAAAGGCTATCAAGTGATACGCACCATCATGTTCAGTTATAAATCAAAGATAGGAGAACCCACAAAACTCAGCTACTCGGAAGTAATGCAACGTTGGATTGCTCACGATGGGAAATACTACACTTTTGCCAGACTTCGACAAACGATGGGAACGTATTGTATTGATTCATGGATATTCCATACTCCGATAGAGTTGAGAAACGAGAACAGCAACAATAAATTTTGTATAAATGTCTATGATAAAATAGGAAGTCTAGGTGAAGTTTATCCATGTCAAAAGCTTATACCCGAACTAAAAAGAGCAGGATATAAGAAAGCATTGTATGGACAAAAACAATTAGACCTATTCCGCACCCTATTGAGTGATAGCAGAGCCGAAACACTCATCAAGGCAGGATATACCAAGCTATTGGAACGTATTATGAATATGGGTTGGAAAAACATCGACAATTATTGGCAGTCTATCAAAATAGCTATCCGAAATAAATATAAAATTACAAATGCCGTTCTTTGGTGCGACTATATAGATATGCTCCGATTCTTTGGGAAAGACCTGCACAATGCAAAATATGTTTGCCAGACTAATCTCAAAGCAGAACATGACCGATATGTACTCAAGAGAGCCAAAGCCGATGCACAAACAGAAATCGAAAAACAGCTTGCAAAAGAAGCCGAATACAGAGAAGCCAAAGCAAGATTCTTTGGACTTGTATTTTCGGATGGTACTATCAGTATTCGTGTGTTGGAAAGCGTTGCAGAAATTATTGCAGAAGGACAAGCTATGCATCATTGCGTAGCTGGCTACCATTCAAAAGCCGATTCATTGATACTTTCGGCTTGTATTGATGGCAAACGTATTGAAACGATTGAGGTATCTATATCTCAACTCAAAGTTATTCAAAGCCGTGGAGTATGTAATAAGAATACCAAGCACCATAACAAGATAATACAACTTGTAGAGCAAAATATATCATTGATAGAAAATAGATTAGTAGCATGATGAAAGAAAATATTTACACCTTATTTGTTGGCTTCCGAAAATTGGGAGAGTTCAAATCCATTTTGGAAGCCAAGAAGTTTGCTCAAAATAGCAATCAGGCAGGAGCTTTCAATCTCATTGGGAAGAATTATAGTGATAGTTGGTATGTATTTAAATCAGAGGTAAAAGACAATGAAAATTAAAGATATTACAGGGAAGATAATCGAAGTAACAAATTTGAATAAGGCTATCAAACAATGC
>POVV01000608.1_pt1 | contig 21208 bp, 20 predicted proteins | sample 1560271 | NCBI WGS metagenome assembly POVV01 (sample SAMN08337232, study PRJNA429181) | Bioreactor metagenome, whole genome shotgun sequencing project. | biome: cows' rumen and soil; feature: anaerobic; isolation source: anaerobic chemostat enrichment culture, galacturonate as sole carbon... | reverse complement strand
GTCCCCATCAAGGACGACACGGAAATCATGGGAGCGGTCGCCACGTTTCAGGACGCCTCCCGTCTGATCCGGCTCGAACAGCATCTGCGAAGGGAAATGTCCAGAAACCGGTTTGCCGCTAAATACCGGCTGGAACATATCCTGGGCGAATCCGCACCCTTAAGGGAAGTCAAAGAGTTGGCAGGCCGGTTTGCCACATCCGACTTGAGTGTACTGATCTACGGACCGTCAGGCAGCGGCAAGGAAATGTTCGCCCAGGGCATACACGCCGCCGGCAAGCGAAGGCGCCGCCCGTTTGTCGCCATTAACTGCGCCGCCCTGCCGCCCACCCTGCTGGAGAGCGAGCTGTTCGGCTATGACGAGGGCGCCTTTACCGGAGCCAAGCGCAAGGGAAAGCCCGGATTTTTCGAGTTGGGGCATAGCGGCACCGTATTTCTGGATGAAATCGACGCCATACCGATCGAGCTGCAGGGACGGCTGCTGCGGGTCCTGCAGGAAAAGGAAGTGATCCGGGTGGGCGGCAACACCATCCTGCCGGTCGATATCCGGGTCATTGCCGCGTCAAATAAACCGCCGCACGAGCTGGTGGCCAGCGGCAAGCTGCGCGAAGACTTATATTACCGGTTGAATGTGCTGTATTTGGAGATCCCCAGCCTGAAAGAACGCATCCAGGATGTCCCGCTTTTATGCCGGCATTTTCTCAAAGCCGAAGCATACCCGGAGCATTTTGAAGAGATACTGCCGTTTCTCATGCGTTATGACTGGCCTGGCAATGTGCGGGAATTAATGAATTTCTGCCAGCGCTTTGCGTTTTATCAGACAGGCTTTATTCAGTCCAGGCAGCCGGAGCAAATGCTGCGGCGCATCGCCCCGAACATGCTGGCAGCCATCAGCGCTCCCTCGCAGGAGGATGCTCTGACCCAGCGGGTGAGCGCATTTGAAGCGCAAATCATCCGGGAAACACTGCAGACTGCCGGCAGCATCCGCAAAGCCGCAAAAAAATTGGGGATACCCAAATCTACGTTGTCACGCAAGCTGAAAAAGCAGGAATAGATAAATAAATCGTCCCATATTCGGTACATACGCACCGGATGTGGGACGATTTATTCTTACAGTTTTTTGGCATGTTGACACAAGACAAGCAGGCAGAGCTGCCGCGCTGCTGCCTGGGCCGTCAAACCAACAGCCGCCGGAAGCGGTTGACCGTCAAGCGTCGGCCTGTTCCCCTTTTGCTAAAATAATCGCTTGCCTGGTACTGCCCATTTCCTCGCCATGCGTATAACCGACAACAGCAAAGTCCTTAGCTAAGCGCCGGGCTAGCTGCTCATACTCAGGGTCCTTTCCCCTGATGCAGGACGACAAATGAACAACCTCCACCGCTTTTTTCTTCAAGGCGGCAATCTTCTTCTCGAGGTCGCCGCCATTATGCGTAAACGCAACCAGCTCAACATCGTCGCGGCCTGCATAGCGGGCAAAGGAATCCAGCCGTTGGGTAAATGCGTTCATGCATCCGCCGCCGGTGCAACGCTGCAGCGTTTCCTCACGTACAATAATAGCAATTTTCATACTGCACCTCTTTTAGCTTCTATATGCATTCCATTGTAAGTCCTAACCGCGATTATCGCAAGCAGCACGAGACACCCCCGCGCGAGCATACAAAATGACGGCAGCCCGAAGGGTGCGGTCACAACTTTCTCGCTGCTTCATCTTGAGGCCAGATGATAAATGTCAAACGGCTCACCAAAAGCGAGGAAAGCGATGCAGTACTAGGCGAAATTTCAAAAGACCGTTCCAGGCTTAAAAGTCCTCGTAAAGGCTTCTCAGGCTGAAACGGTCTTTCTATGTCCATACGGATTAAAAGGGTTCGCTATTCAAGCTTTCTAACAATAGTTTCCGTATCCCAGCCGAACATCTCACGGAGAAGTTCGTTTGTGTGCTGACCGAGTGTCGGAGCCGGGAATCTCACAGAACCAGGCGTCTTTGACATTTTGAGCGGGGGACCTGCCATCTTCAGCTTGCCTGCTACCGGATGGGTTACTTCTACCATCATTTCACGGGCTTTGATCTGCGGATCATTCACTATCCTGTCGACTGTGTTGATCGGGGCACATGGTACGCCCGCCTCTTCAAGTATCTGTACCCATTCGGAAATGGTTTTATGTTTCATGACTTCGTCCATTTCTACATGCAGTTCACGGAAGTTTTCTGTTCTCAAACTATTTGTTGCATAGTTCGGGTTTTGCAGCCATTGCGGCCGGCCCAGCACATTGCAGAGTTTTTCCCACAAACGGTCATTGCCTGCGCCCACTATTACATAGCCGTCACTGGCTGTAAAAGAGGCGAATGGCGTGATGGAGGGATGACGGTTTCCGATAGGACCTGGGGCTACGCCGGATGTTGCATAACGGGCAATAGCATTTTCAAGTATTGCGACCTGACAGTCAAGCATGCTAACGTCAATTTTTTGTCCTTCGCCTGTTTTTTCACGGTGATACAGCGCGAGCATTACTGCGTATGCAGTAAAGATACCGGCGATTATATCGCCGATGGATGCGCCGACTCTTGTCGGCGTACCGCCTTCCTGGCCGGTTATACTCATGATACCGCCCATTGCCTGCACGATGATATCATATGCCGGCTTGAGCATGTAAGGACCGGAGTGGCCAAAGCCTGAGCATGCAGCATAGATGATTTTTGGATTTATTTTCTCCAGTACGTCATAGCCAAGACCGAATTTCTCCATAGTTCCTGGTTTGTAGTTTTCCAGTACTATGTCGGCATTTTTGACCATCTCTTTAAATACTTCTTTGTGGGATTCTTTTTTGAAGTCAAGAACCATTGAACGTTTGTTACGGTTGAGACTCATGAAATAAGCGCTTTCTTTTTCCACAAAAGGACCGAATGCCCTTGAATCGTCGCCTACTACAGGCGGTTCGATTTTGTATATGTTTGCGCCATAGTCAGCCAGCATCATGCCGCAATATGGACCTGCAAGAACTCTTGTCAGGTCTAGTACTACCAAGCCTTTTAAAGGGCCCATAATATTACCTCCAGTGCTTTTCTATTCTTCAGGCTTCTTTTTTACTGGTCATTATGTGATAAATTCTTGCGATGATTATAGCCACGATGATATTAAGAAGCATGTGCACGCCGCCGGGTATGCCAAGTTTCGGATATGTGAATGTGCCTATGATGGAAGCGAAAAGAACAATTGCACCTAAAAGTCTGTTCTTGTTTGCAAGGTCTGCGTATACTGCTCCCAGTACGCAGGGGAGTATGAAGCTGAATCCTTTGAGGACTGCTTTTGGCAATAATGGCATTACCTGTGTTCCGACTATCGTAAAAAATGTTATCATGGATACCGATACGAATATGGATGCCGTTATGCCTATTGCCGACATGATTTCCGCTTTGGGCGAGCCTTGTTCCGCATTGGTTACTTTCTGCGCCATTGTGGCTGCCGGTACACGCAATTCGCCAACGTTACCGCAGATCCAGCATAGGTATGCACCTGCCGCATTGATCATCGGGAAAAAGGAAATAGGTTGTACGAAATATCCGACACCAAATGCCGCGGCGGCGGCTAGCCAGAGTTTCAGCAGGTCCTCGCCGCTGGGGAAGATGCCTGTGACTGTGGAGACATAAAAAGCTGGAACAAAGTTGGCTACAAGTGCCAATGTGACAAATGTAAGGCCGAACTTTTTAATCTTGCTGTTAAATTCGATTATGCCTTCTTGCATCCTTTTATCATCCATTAAGTTCACGCCCCTTTCCTTAATAGAGTGCAGCGGCAGTATACATTCCTATCAGCATGGCAAGACCAAGGCTGAATTCCTGTATGCGCTGATTCCCTCTGAATGCATAGGAGATGATCGTCATGGCGATGAAGGATACAACTCCCGCAAAGAGGTTTTTCGTAACAAGGCTGCCTCTTGTTATCACAGAGTTACTCAAAAGGGAGCCGAAAAGACCGAGTGCGGCTGCCGCCATGAGGAGCTTGATCCAGTTGGCGTCAAATTTTCTCTTCATATAGTCAACGGCGTTTCTCATATACGATCCGGAATAACCGCCGACTACAATCCAGCCGGAGTTATTGAGCGCCATGCCCCAAAGCGCGAAGATGAATCCCATGAGCGTCATCTTGCCTGCTTCCAGGCTTGACCCGACCATTCCTGTTGCGATCGTGCTCATGGCAAGCTCTGTACGCGCGGCACCGATATCGTTCATCCGCATCCATGCGGTTGGTCCGCCAAGTACTGCCATCAGGGCAATTAGCACAATGACCGGGCTGAAAGCAGGGCCTATAGCGGTTATCATAGCTGCTCTCATACCCATCATGCATTCGGAGCGGGGTATACCCATTTTCTGTGCTGATTTGAAGGCCTGCCTCATAAAGATGGCCGCTTCACACAGAACCACTATGACCATAAAACTCGATACTATCCATAGCATCGGAGAATTCATGATTTTTTCAAGTTCCATTATATTTCCTCCTTCATAAACTTACTTGACATCATTCTTGAAATAATAATGCAAATAATTGTTAACATTCTTTCATATGCTACCTATCCTCCTTAAGGTATAATAACAGAGTACCTTTGATCCATATTTTAAATAAATTAAACAGTTTAAAGGGGGATTGAAGTATCAAATACAAAATTTCATGTATAAGATACGGTTTTAGCTACATGAGATTAATTTAGAAAATAAAAAATATATATAAATTAATTAATGCTTTATAATATTTTTAATTAAATTTTTAATTAAATTTTCAAAATAAATATCTGAGGATGTGATAACTTTGTTTGAAATGAGCACGATTGTAACGCAGCATTTATGGCTGGGGTTATCTCTTTTTATGATCCTCATCATAGTGCTTAACAGGACAAATTTTTTTCAAAAGATAATTTTGGGCGAAACAACCTCTCTTACGAGAAAAATCATGCTTATAGTGCTTTTTTCCGCCATAGGCATACTTGGAACCTACTGGAGCATACAGCTTGAAAATGGTATGGGGATGATAAATACAAGAGCCGTGGGTGTTATAGTAAGCGGACTTATTGGCGGTGTAGAGGTCGGTACGATAACGGGTTTTTTCGTCGGTCTTCATAGGTACTATTTCATAGATACTTTTACTTCTTTTGAAAGCGGCATAACAACACTTATCCAAGGATATTTGGCAGGGCGTTGCTATTGGAGCATGCGAAAAGAGGAAAAAATGTGGCCGTATGCGCTTTATATCGGGTTCGTACTGGAAGCCGTTCATATGTTGATACTGATAATATTCGCGCGTCCGCTGGACCAGGCAATAGAGCTTGTCAGCGCTATTGCTCCGGCCATGCTTGTTACAAATCCTATTGGTATTGCCGCTTTTATCGGCATCATGGAAGATACCTATAAACGCAACGAACGGATAAAAGCGGCTACAACAAAGACCGCGCTTTATATAGCCAACCTGACGACAGTGATATTTCGCTCGGGTTTTAATACAGAGTCAGCGAGAGAAACGATTAAATCGATAATAAAGGCTGTAGATAACTTTGACTGTGTTGCTATTTTGACGCAACGGAATGTGCTCGCTTTTGCTTGCAAAAATGAGTGGGATGAGAAAAAGACATGTTCCTTTCTTCATGATTTTATACAGCGAGGCTTCCCCCCGGACCTTAAAGACTCTGATTTTATAAAAGTGAATATGCTTGTCCCTATATATAATGGCGATATACAGGTTGCCAGTTTGTTTTTGGGCAAACAGGAAAAAAATCCGAACACGGATTTTGAAAAAGAATTGGCAACTGGTCTTGGTAATCTGCTTTCCGCCCAGATAGAAATAGGGCGTGTCAAAGAACAGGCAAAGCTTTTTGCGAACGCGGAACTAAAAGCGTTGCAGTCACAGATAAATCCACATTTTCTGTTTAATGCGCTTAATACCATAAGCTATCATTGCAGACAGAAGCCTGAGACTGCCAAAAAACTGATAACCTATCTTGCGGATTATTACAGACACAATCTTTCAGACAGCAGTACCCTGATACCGCTTAGCAAAGAGCTTCAACATATAAATGCTTATGTGAACATAGAGACGGCAAGGTTCGGTGACCGTTTGAACGTCAGTTATATGCTTGAAGGTGATTATTCTGAAATAAAGCTACCGGCGCTTATCATACAACCTTTAGTTGAGAATGCGATAAAGCATGGTATACAGCCGAAGGTTGAAGGCGGTAATATTGTTATAGAACTAAAGAAATACGACGATTATTTTGAATTTATAGTTTCCGACGATGGAGTAGGTGTATCAGAAGAAAAATTAAAAACTATACTTGATCCTGATACAACACGCAAATCTATAGGCTTGTCCAATGTCCACAAAAGGCTGATTACTATATATGGTCCTGATAATGGACTCAACATAATAAGCAAAGAAAATAAAGGAACTACTGTAAGCTTTAAAATACCTGTTTGATAAAAGGGCATAAATAAGGAGGACAAAATGGCTTTAAAAGTTTTAATCGTCGATGATGAGTTTCCCGCCAGACAAGAGCTGCGGTGCATCCTTGAAGATATAGGAAATGTTGAAATAGTTGATGAATGCAACAATGGTCTGGACGCTTTCAGTATCATAAAAATGTGTAAAGTGGATGCAGTATTTTTGGATATAGAGATGCCTCTTATAGATGGTCTTTCCACTGCAGAAAAGATCATGCAAATGGATGATCATCCCAAAATAGTTTTCTCTACCGGTTTTAGCGAATTTGCATTGCAGGCTTTTGCTATTGGTGGAATCGATTATATACTCAAGCCTTATACCCAGGAACGATTGGAAATTACCGTTTCGCGGCTTACCAAAAATGACACTGCGACAAAAATCACCAACGATAATCTGCATGTTTACAATAATTCCATGTTGCCTGCGAAAATGGCTCTTTGGTCCAATGACAGACTGCTACTGCTTGATCCGGAAATGGAAATATATTTTTTCAAGGCGGAAAACAGGAAGACACTGGTTTTTACCAAAAAAGGCACCATGGAAACATCACAGTCGCTAAAAGAGCTGGAAGAACGCTTTCAAAAGCGTAATTTCATAAGAGTACATAAAAGTTACATAGTAAATACAGCATTTATAAAGGAAGTCGTCCCCTGGTTTAATGATACATATATTTTGAAACTCAATAAGTATACTGACGAAAATATACCTATTTCAAGGCATTTCTGGCCTGAGTTTAAAAAAGCTCTGTACATAAAATAGTACAAAGTGACAGCATCCCCAAAAAGGATGCCGTCACTTTTTTTCTCCCTACTTCACCTTGCAGCCATTCCACATATGCTGCTTTTCCGCCAGGTACATCTGCACGGTATTGAGCATTTCGCCAAATCGCTGGAGGTGAACGACTTCACGCTGCCACAGGAAGCGCAGCGTATCTTTTACGCAGGGGTCATTAGTGCACATAATCAGGTGTTCATAGGTCGCCCGGGCTTTTTGTTCCGCCGCCATATTCTCGGTCAGGTCGGTGATGGGGTCGCCCAGGCAGGCAATGTATTTTGCCGACCAGGGTATGCCATTGGCGTCAGTCCAGAACAAGCCATGATCATGCTGGATAAACTGGCCTTCCCAGCCGGCTTCTTTGAAATCTTCGCAGTCCGCGCCTTCGGTTAGCTTATATACCAGTGTCGCAATCATTTCCATATGGGCCAGCTCTTCAGTGCCGATATCGGTTAAAAGCGCTTTCGCGGCGTCTGTCGGCATGCTGTAGCGCTGGTTCAGGTAGCGCAGGCTTGCCGATAATTCTCCGTCCGGTCCGCCATACTGGGTAATCACCATTTTGGCGAATTTGACGTCAGGACGGCTTACCCTTACGGGATGTTCCAGTTTCTTTTCATATAACCACATATTCACCAGTCCCTTTCATTACATTTCCCAAGGCCATGGCCCTTCCGCCCAGTCCCAGTTATCGCCGTTATAATGCGGACTCAGCGCGATCAGACTGCCGTATTCACATTCATATTCTTTGATATATTTGTGCAGCACGTCGACTGCGCAGCGGTAATCATTCAATGCGTCCGCATCACAGGGATGCGTATCCAGATACTGCTGCAGCTCGATGGCTACAAACTGCATTTCCTGAATTTTTATCAGTAAAGCCATTCGCTTGTCGTCACATTTCATGCGGTTTCACCTCCGTCTTGATTACTTCGGTATCGGATAGACGCCCCATAATTCAGGAAACAGCGTACCTTTTTTCAACGCCTCTCCCGGACAGAAAGCGGATGTATACCGCTGCCAGGGAACATAAGAATGGGCGAGTACCATATGCTCGCAGATATCCTCCGGAACACAGGAAAGTTTGCCGCATTCCGGTTCCAGCGGCAGCATCTTCTTAGGGTTCATTTTTTTCGCCGGTCTTTCTTCCACCTCGTCTACGTCTTGATGCCATTTGCAGTCTGTCTTTTCCAAAGCGTGCCCTCCTCTCCAGATCGATCTGATACATATTATGTTTTGTTGCTATGGAAGGTGAGCATAAAGCAACATAAAGTAAGACTTACTTTCGGTGGGGTTTTAGCCCCATCTGAAATGTATTCACACTTATCAGGGTCTTAGCCGCTCTTAGCTTACCGCTTATAGAAAAGAGAGACTTAGAGCGGGTTGACTATCAAACAAAAAGCAGCGGTCGTCTGATGACAACCGCTGCTTTTTGTTTGTGTTATTTGTGTTATTTGTTCTCGCTGCCTGAGGCAACTGACGCTGGCGCAGGCATTACCGGGCTAAGACCGGCATAATTAAAAACGCGACAATGTATAAGGCGATCCCGGCGCCACGGTAGAAGGCGGTTACCGCCCATAATATCCGGATAAGGCTTACGTCAATGCCGGTATACTCGCTGAGTCCCGCGCAAACGCCAAAAATCATGCCATGCTCCGGGTCCAGCGCCAATGTCCTATAGGGCAGTATACCCCCGGCCGGCTCAGATCCCTGCAGCACTTGCCATGCCGTTATCCCACCCACGAGATAAAGTCCTAAACGGAAAAGCCAGACCATAATATCCTCCGTCTTACTGTTTCCGTTAGTATTTCCTCTTTTCCGGGAATTCAGACATGGGGGAAGTGATCAAAGATAAACGCGGCCGTTTGGCTGGCTGCTGCGGCGGGATTTCCTCGCCTTCCCCCGGATTTCTCCGGTTGCGCCCCACACTGATTAAAAAAGCCAGGGCGATCAGATTCATCATCAGCGAAGTTCCACCATAGCTGATAAATGGCAGCGGAACACCGGCGATCGGGATAACACCGCAGACCATGGCAATATTGCCTAAGGCCTGACCCAGAATCAGCACTATCACGCCCATTGCCAGCATCATACCCTGCTGGTCTTTGGCGGCAAGGGCGACGCGAATCCCGTAAAAGCCCAGACCGGCCAGCAGGGCCAGCACAGCCACAGCGCCGATAAAGCCGGCTTCCTGACAAAGCACCGCAAAGGCAAAATCGGTATGCGCTTCGGGCAGATAATGAAATTTACTGGCACCTTTACCAAATCCGACACCGGCCAGTCCGCCCGACCCGATGGCCAGCAGCGACTGCACCGACTGATAGCCAATTCCCTGCTGATAATGCCACGGATCCAGCCAGGCCCAAATCCGGTCGGCACGGTAGGGTGCGGCAAAGATAAAATAGACAAAGATGGATGTGCCGATAAAGGCTAAGCCGAGGATCTCCTTGCGGGGAATGCCGGCAATGAGATGCATCACAACACCCAGGCCGACAATGACGGCAGCAGTGCCCATATCCGGTTGCCGCAGGACCAGGACGCCGATCACGAGAGTGACAGCCATCGGCGGTGAAAACAAGGAAACCGGCAGCCGTTTCTCCAGCCTGATCCCCAGATACACGGCAGACATTAGAATCACCGTCAGCTTGGCCAGCTCGGACGGTTGGAATTTCATTCCGATTCGCAGCCACCGTCTGGCGCCATTGGCCTCCTCGCCAAACAGCAGCACCGCGGCCAGCAGGGCGATCGTTCCCAGGATGAATAGAGGAGTAATGCCGGTAATTCGCCGGTAACCGGCGACAACGATCAGAAAGAAGCAGACTGTTCCCAAGACAAACGCCTTGGCATGCTGCAGTAAAAAATAATAGCTGTTGTCCATCATTTCAGCGGCTAAAACAAAGCTGGCACTAAAAATATTGACAAAACCAATCACAATCAGGATCAGTGATATGGCGAATACAGCCTCATTCGGGGTAAGCCAAAATGCCGTTTTGCGCACACTGCAACCTCCTAGCCAGCGGACGCATTCCCATTGCGTGCATTCCGCTGTTTTGTCCATAGCTCCATTATAAGGCCAGTGCCAGTCATTGCCAAGACCGTCAGCCGGAAAAAGCAAGACCGGATACCGCATAACCGGCTGAATCCCTGTAGCGAACCGGGCTATTAAAACATATACTAAAGTATCCTTTTGGACGGAGGTATGCGTATGGAAACTTTACCATACAAACTCCTGGTCGTGGACACAGAGATTTCAACCGTCCTGTTAACTGATGGGGAAAGCGGTGAAATCATTCGGGAGTGGCCCTTTCCAGGTGAATATTGCCCTGTAGATATTCAGTTGACGGCCGATTCCGCGATTGCCTACATACCGACAATCAACCGGCACGGACGGGGAACTCTGTTCTCCATCGCTCTCCCTGCGGGAGAGCTGACACCCTTGCCCATTGACCTGCCTGCTATTGAGCGGTTTGCCGCCGGACCGCAGCTTGGCCAGGCAGTGGTCGTGTCACGGGAAGGAGCTTTATTTTTATTAGACATCAACAGGTGCCATCTGACATCTTTTGGCTGCAGCGGCGAGCCGACGGCCTGCGTCGGGGTGGCGACAGACAGCAGCGCGGTCTACACGGTCTGGCAGCATGAAGGGAATGGAGTTTTAGCGGTTTTCTCGCTTGACGGCCAGTTACGAAATGAACGCTTTTTACCCGGTCTGCCGACCAATTTATCGCAGAGCCGGCAGTACCTGTATATTCCGTTTACCACAGCCGCCGCCGGTGAAGAGGGACTGTTCCTGCTGCCAAAGGAATGGACGGAAGCCGCGCCGACCATGATTCCGCTGCACCACTGCCCGGATGAAGCCGCCTTCCGGATATATCCCTGCCATGTCGCCGTGACGCCGGATGAAACAACCGCCTATGTCGTGCATGAGGACAGTGCCAATGTGTCGGTTATTGATGTAGCCAATGCCCGCGTCAGCGGCTATATCCCGGTGGGCAGGTCCTTATCCTGTTTGACACTGCTGCCTGATTCGCAGTTTGCCGTTGCCGGCAGCTTTATGTTTGCCGACTTGTCCCTGATCGACCTGGTAAACCGGCGCCTGCTGTCACTGACAGACAGCGAACGGGAATTGTTCGGTCAGGTCGCCGTTCTTCCCGGCCCGCGTTGATCTGACTGCTGACAGAAGAAGCCCCGTCATCCCCTGAGCGTAATGATACAGGGATGGCGGGGCTGTTTTTTTCGCAACAAGTTATTTTTCTTCTTCATGTATCGGACGCGGCCAGGATGTGTTCCAGGTGTACTTGTTTGGTTTGGCCTTTTTCGTGGCCGGAGCCGCAGCCGCGGCTGGAGCCGGAGCAATCAGCGGTTCACTGGCATCAACCTCCTCCAGGACTTCGCTGTCACACTCTAGGCTCTGCTGATATTGCGACGCCACTGTCGCGGTTTGATTGGCTTGGATGGATTGCTTTAATGCGGCCAGCTTTGCCTCTGCATTCAGATTAGCTGCCATGGCGGCACTGGCAGTTGACGGACACGTGGCTTGCACGCCGATTTCACAGGCAGCATCAATACTTCCCTCAGACAGCGGCATGATCAGGTCATTCGGACAGGTATAACCAGATGTCTGCAGATCATTTTCCAGCATCGCCACAATCATCAGGAAATGATCGGCTTCACGGCGTATATGATCGGCAAACAGCGCATTGATCAGACCAAGCACTTTCTTCTCTTCCACCATGCAATACAAAGCACGGTTAAAATCACGCAGCCGCACGCTGGCAGCGCGCGAATCCTGCAGGAAGCGCCCAAAGGCCGGTACGCTGGCATTGCATCCGCGCAGCATGGAGGAAAAATCTATTGACTGGCGGAACAATTCATCAAATTCACTACCAAACCCCTCTGACGTCTCAATGAGAATCGCTTCAGAAGGATCGAGCATCTGCCGGATAAAATCGCAATGATCGCTCATCAGATGAATCCAGAAATTCAGTTCTTTCGTCTTCGGCCACAACTGGAAGGCTTTGCAATCGTTCATTGATTCTAACAGCCGCAGAAAATATTCCGCTTCGCGGGACATATGATCCAGCAGCGACGGATATAACGACCCGCCTAAATCATTGCACAACGCAGCCTGCAGCAAACGCCGTTTAAACCGATAAAATTCTTCGACCTTGTCCTTCGTCTGACGGATTAGCTCCTTAAACCGTTTGTCACTGTTAATTTCACCGGCCTTGGCAAGCAGCGCGCCAAAAATACGGCAAAATTCCTGAGCTTCTTTAATGGCTTCTTTTCTATTCGCAGGCAGCCCTGCTTTAATAAACAGCGCATGCTCCTGCATGATAGACAGCCAGAACTTCAACTCCTCGAGGTTCACCGCAATAACCGGACGGCTGTCATTAGACTGTGCTGGCGGTCTCGTCATGACATACACTCCCCTACTCTTGGTTAGTACAGTGTATGCAGGAGGGGGCAAATTAGTTCGAAATAACATAAACCCGGGCGCTGATAAGGGCTTATCTGCGTTGTTAGTCCTGCAGGAGCGCGCTTGCCGTACCCTGTAAACGTACTGTCTGCGCACGCTTCCTCGGGCTGCCTAGCATCTGAGCCCTTCTGAGCGCCCTTGACGAAAGAATATATAAAACGAGAGGCCACTAAAAAGCAGTCTCTCCGTATTAATCTCGTATCTTTTATTCTGTAATACCGGTTTTGTTTTTAAGCACTTTATTCACTGCTTTTACCGGATTTTGAAAGGCTTTTCCTAATCGTATCATTCCATCAATCATAAACTCTAACATATCCGGCCAATCATCTTTATCAAAAATGCTTAATCCTGTTTTTTCCCACTTAATCCGGGAAGTTTTGATATCATCAAGACGCTCCCAGACAAGTTCAATCCCGAAACTATCCTCGACTTCTTTACGGTGCTTAAACAGTTCATCATAAATGAATTTATTCTCCCTAAGATCGGGCCTTTGAATGTTTAACTCCGCACGCGCAAATGTGTTTGTTACAACAAAACGATAATTAACGCCACTAATGCCCGAACCCGCTTGAAGCCAATTATCCCTTGATGGACTAACGTTCTGAAACATCGATGATTTAGCATTAAGTTGATTCAACATCAACTTCCAGAATTCATAACGAATACTGTGCCGTGACTTTGCTTCCTCTTGAGAATTAATATCATCCTGCGTTTTATCTGCCATGCTAATGACATATTCTTCTGTGTCTTTCAGAGGTATTATCTGGTCAAACTTTACGAGCAACTGTTCATTTAAGGCAAATGGAGTAACCTTAAAACACTGAACACGCAGCTTATAATTCATTAGCCAGAGAACAGTTGAGGTTACTTCTTTACGAAAACTTCTTGCCACGAGAATAACCCTTTGTGTTTGGCCTTTATTTAATGCAATTTCTTCATAATCCATATTATCGAAGAACTCTACTAACTTATCCTCTGCCTGCTCATTACTTCCTGATTTCTCAAGATATTGCTGAAAGATGTCTTTAATCTGATTTTTGGATAAAGTTGAGCAATACGCAGCATATTTTAATGCTTGCCACGTGACATTCTTGCCAGAATCATCAAGTTTATTTTCGATAATTACCAAATTACCCTGTTTATCAAGAGCAAGTAAATCAAGCCGTTCGCTCGTATCAAAAAATCCATCAAATTCCTTCTGAATTATTAATAAATCTTCGCCAAGAGCGTCTGGCTTTTTCGCCAACCACTCCTGTAAATGTTCACGCTCTTTAAAACCCAGTTCATTAAAGGTTTTTTCTTCTATCTTTTGAATAGTATTCTCCGCTTTATTAATGAGATACACTATACACCACGTCCATTCTATATATCTAAACTCATCTTTATCATTCTGCCTCTGCCTGCGAAGTCCTCCCAAAATTCACTTGTAATGACAACCGTTTATTTAAATCGCTTTTTCAGTTCTTCATAAAAATTTTCTCGCGTTCCGATCTGCATAACGATAACCACTACTTCTTGTGCCTTAATTTGATAAGCTATACGATATTCAATAGCTGCGGCTTTGAAATGATAAGAATATAGTGTTGCTAAATCTCCTTTCAAACACTCCCCAATGAAAGGATTTTTAGCTATGTCTCCAAGCACTGCAGTTATTTTATTTCGAACTGGTTTATCCAATTTACTTAGCTGCTTGGCTGCAGAATTAAGAACTACTAACTCATACATGATTGTTTTCCCGTTTTAAATCAGCAAGAGACATATATTCTTTATTATTGTACTCTTGCTCTGCTTCCGCCACCATATGATCCAGCGCTTTATTTAACTGCATCTGATATTCTTTTACGGTTTCCGGCGTTACCTGTTTACCATCTTTCACTATGTTCGTCAAAATAAGCTCTTGCAATTCATCCGCTATACTCCGGGGTTTAAGAATAATTGTATCTCCATCCACTATGATTTTAACCTTACTGCCATTTGATAGTTTAAATTGATCCCGAACTTCTTTGGGTAAAACAAATTGCCCCTTACTGCTAATTGTCACATTATATTCAGCCATATTCCCCTCCGTAAGAAGTAAGATTTCTTACATTTATTATATAATATACTCTCATCATTGTAAATATTTAAAACAAAAAAGCTCTATATCAATTGCGAGAGCTTCTAAGAATACGTATATTATAATCCCGTAAAAAACTGGTTACTTTTACTAACCCTCCGCCAGTATTATGTTTATGGAGCATCTTTCTATTTCAAGCATCCAGTCGTATCATTCAGAAATACTCAAGTTACTAAATCGCCGCAGCTCAAAGCTTTGGACGCTGAGATTGGAGCAAAAAAAAGAGAAGACATTAGCCAAACGAGTCGCTGCCAAACAAGCCCAATGGGAGGGGAAAGCCCGGGAATTGGCATCGCAGAAATTTGCCTGTGAAGCGGACGCGCGCTCTATGCTGGCGGAATTAGCAACGAAGGTTCGTTCTCAGCACTTCGCTTGTACAGAAGAAGTGCGAAAAGAAGAAGTCAATACCTTTCGGAAGAAGGGCCGGCCCAAACAGGGCGAAGAGCCTCAGGTGACGGTTTCTTACCGGTCCATCTGTCAAATTGGCGAACTGGATGCGGCTGTTTGGGAAGATATGAAGCGCAAGGAGTCGACCTTTGTATTGATTACGAATGTGCAAGACAAAGTAGCGTATGAGGATAGCCGCATCTTGCTTGAATATAAGAAACAGATATCGGTAGAAAACAGATTCCGCTTTTTGAAAAGCCCGGTCTTTTTGGGCCCTGTCTTCTTAAAGAACCAGGAGAGGATCAAAGCGTTAGGGTACGTGTTTATTTTGGGCCTGTTGCTGGCTTGTTATTTGGAATATCGTGTGAGAGGCAGCCTTAAAGCGAATAGTCAAGCGGTTATGCTGCCGGGTAAAAAACAGACGACGACGCCAAGCGTTGCCACCATTTTGGAGATATTTGACACCATTCAGGTTGTGATTGTGGGTGGCACTCGGCTTTTTCCCGATAATATTAACCGACAGGCGTTGGCGATGATCCGTTGGGCTGGCTTTAATCCCGATATCTATTTGCGTCCTCTTCCTGTCTGAAGTAGTTTTAGGCGTCTTAACACTGCGGGCTCCTTTAATCAATAATGGAAAATATTAACTTGCGGAATATGAGATAGAAAAGCAGAGACGGCGTATTCCGGCTTTACGGCCGGAATACGCCGTCTCTGCTTGCGGCAGCCGCCTGCCAGCCAATCCAGGCAATCCGGGCGCTGACGGTTTCGGTTATCCTGCCGTCACGGGCCTGCGCGGCCAGTAAGGCGGCTAGCGTTTCCCTGCGGTCGGCAGAGAGTCCGTCGGGCCCAGACAACATGGCACCGTAATGCCTGACCGCTTCTTCCAGGGAGAATTCATGCTGCCAGCAGGTTTCCTCCAGCCGGATTTCCGGATAATAGCCCAGCAGCCACAGCAGGTTGAAAGCACAGTATACGCCCAGTCCTTTATGGTCGGGCTGGTTGCCGGTCAGCCCGCACGCAGCGGCCAGTTGGCTGCGCAGGGGATCTTCGCGGGAGGCAAACAGGCTGATCAGACAATAGCCCCGGCTGGCCAAAGTCATTTTTTCCAACGCGGCTCGGCTGCCAATTCCGGGGCACATGGCGGCAAAAACCAGATCAAAGCGGTTTTCCCATTGCCGCTCACCGAGGTCTAGCTGTTCCCAGTCACCTTTGACCAAGCGGAGGTTAGTGACTCCCGCCTGGATCGCGTTATCGGCGGCAAACGCCAACGCCTGTGCGGAAATGTCGGTGCCGACAACCTGGGACGCTGATCGCGCAAAGGCCAGCGCGTTCCGGCCGACGCCGCAGCCGATGTCCAATACGCTGTATTCCGGGCGAAGCAGACCGCGCCGGAGCAGGCGATTCATCATCCGATTTTCCCGGCTGTGGCAGCCGTTGGCTTGCATTTGGTTGTTGAAAAATTCAGCCCGACCGTCCCAATAGGCTTCCTGATCAGCCGGATCCCGGCGAACGCTCTGCCAAAGCCCTTCATAATAGGCAAGGTCTCTTTGTTTCATTGCGGGACTTCGCCTCCTGTCCGGTTTGTGTTAGCAAAAACAAATCCGTATTTGTTCGCATAATGCATAAAACATCTATATGCAAAATGCATTTACAGTATAAAGTGAGGGAAATTCTCTGTCAAGCAATTTGTTACTGCCATGCTTATAATTAAACGCCGGGGCTGGCGTAAACCGTTTCTCAAGAAACGGTTTCGCACCAGCTCCGGCGTGCTTTGTTCCGGCTTTGCCTAAGCGGCTATTTGCGGTTATGCTTTGCCGCAACCGCGTATTGGGGATCAGCGGTTTTATCCTTCGCACATCTTGTAAGACCCCGCCCTCTTAGGTCGGGGATAAACAGGCTGTAGCTCGAAGTAAATTCGACTAAGCTTCAGGTGGAGTTAAAACTCCATCTGAAGCAAGTCTACATTTATCCTTTAGCTCGTCATATTGCTCCAAGAAGAAGGCGAGGTTTTGCATCCGCTTTTCAATGTCTTGCTTGTATTCCGCCAGCTTTTCAAAGCCAATGCCGGTAATTTGATACCATTTCCTGGCCGGGCCGGCGGTATCCGTTTCCCAATAATAGGTGACGGCGCCGATGCGTTCAAGCTCTTGCAATACCCGGTAGATGATCGAGAGGTCGGTGTTGAAAAAAAACGGCATTTCCTGCTTCATCGCGTTTTGCAGCGCAGCGCCATAACGATTTTCACGAGCCAGCAGAATCAGGATAAATGCGGGCAAGTGCCGGTAGGATTTCAGCTTTGCCATCGTGTTCTCCTTGCGGTATTTTTCGACAACGGTGGTTGTACTCTTATTGTAGAGATAACCGTGGCTAAAGTCAACCCGAAGGAACCCCGTTGACTTTAGCTGATAGTGCAAATATACTATATATGTACAATACATATATAGTATTATTTTTTATATATGCATTGTAACAATTATATAGTGCAAGCAGGTGCCCCTCAGGGGGCTTAATAGGGAAGTCCGGTGTGATGCCGGCGCGGTCCCGCCGCTGTAATGGGGAGCAATGCCAAGATGCTTCCGGTAGTATTCCGGAAGCTGTAGCCACTGGGACGACAGTCCTGGGAAGGGTTGGCAAGCGATGAACCTGAGCCAGAAGAACTGCCTGTTTGACATCACCGTTGACCTGCGAGCGACAGGAAGGAGATGGCGCATGTAATCTTTAGCTTTTTGCATAGGGATTTTTGCCAACGACTTTCGTGCCGGAGCGCGAAAGTTTTTTTTGTTTCAGGACTGCGAAGTTTACGTATGAGAAGATTGGAGAGGATGACGGTGAACATAAAAAAACGCTGGCTGCTGACAATGGGAATAGCGGCCTGCCTGAACGGTTCCGGATATGCGCGAGCCGAAGCGCTACCGGAATTCACTCTGGACTCGATTGTCGTTGTCGACAGCCGAACGGGCGACAACCGGGAGCAGACCGAAACCGTTTCGATCAATGTCAAAGAAAAAATTAATGCCGGACAGATTCAAACGGTGGCGGATATCCTGCAGGATATTCCGGGAATTATTGTACAGAGGGGACAAAATTCCGGTATCTGGGTCAGTATGCGCGGCCTGAATCATGAGCGAACTCTTGTGGCCATTAACGGCAATGTTGTGGAGAATATCGGCGAGATTAAATATGCCCGGGCGCTGGAGTGGGACGCGATTCCGGTCAACAACGTGAAGCGGATTGAAATTATCCGCGGCGCGGGCTCAGCAGTATACGGCGGCGCTGTGGGCGGCATTATCAATATTATTACAGAGGACAGTTCCGGTGAAGCCAAGACCACGCTACGCCAAAGCTACGGCAGCTGGAACACGCGGAAAACAACGCTGTCCAACCAGGGAACACAAGGAAACCTCTCCTGGGGCATCAACGCCGGCCGGCAGGAAAGCGATGGCTATTACCGCAACAATTATTCGGACGGCGATGATGTCAATCTTAATTTGACGTATCGCCTGACGCCGGAAAAGGTGCTGACTTTCCTGTATTCAAAGGTGGATAAAAAGGAAGGAATCATTATCGGCAATAATCGCGGCTCCAGCCCGGCGTCCAGTTATCTGGGATATGACGACTCATATCCGGAGACCGGCAACGCGCCGAATAACTGGGTGGGCGGCTACCGGCACTGGAACACCGATAATGCTACGCTTAACTATACGACGGCGACTTCGCGGCTTGGCCTGTACAAATACCGCCAAGACCGGCAGGAGTTTGTGGAGCGGGTGACCGGCATGGGGCCTGGCCGCAAATTTTTTCCGTTGACCATGGATTGGGACTCACGGATTGACAACAGCGGCATTAACTGGCAAAAAACGCTGGCGCGGGGCAATCACGGACTGACCTACGGCGCGCAGTACAAAAAAATGGATTTTACAATTTACAGTCAGAACAGTGTCTATAAACTCCCGGCGTATTCCGCGTTCTTCCAGGATGACTGGCGGATTGACGAACTGACAGCGGTGGGTCTGGCTTTGCGCTATGATCATCATGAGTTTACAGCCGGACAGGGTGGAGTTAGTTCCGCCGTCTACAGCCAGCTGACACCGAAAATTAACATAACGCGCAAGCTGCAGGAGGGCAGTTACCTCTACGCCGGCGCCGGCAGATTTTTCCGGGCGCCGACAGTGGCTGATTACAGCCGATGGAATACCGGCTACGAGGATGCGACCGGAGCGTATAGGGGGGCTTACTTTGGCGGCGCAGGTGCTGATCTTAATGCGTGGCGGCAGTTTCTGGGCGTGCCGTCGCCGGAAAAGGGCATGAGCTATGAACTCGGCTGGCGCAAGTCGTTGTCGGCTAATGCCGGCATCCGGCTGACGGGCTTTTATAATGATATTGACAATTATCTTAACCTGGGCTTCGGCCATGACGGAACGCTGCTGCCGCCTGTGGTATACAACGTGGATAATGTCAAGGTCAAAGGCGTTGAATTGAGCGGCGATTACCGTCTGAATCCGCACTGGGCTTTGGTGGCGGGTTATACGCGCCAGAGCGCCGATAAACGCGGCGATCGCATGAACGCGCCGCTGAAGGCGCTGCCGGGAGACACCTTTACACTCGGAACCCGCTACAGCAATCTGCGGGGCTTTCAGGCGGCGCTTGATCTGCGCTATATGGGTGAGACCGACGCCAGCTCAGAGGCGAAGGGTATAAATTCCTATACCGTTGCCGACTTGAGTTGTTCCTACACCCGGCAGGGGCATACCGTTAATCTGGCGGTCAATAATCTGTTTGACCGCAGCTATGAGGTTAATGCCGGATACCGTATGCCGGGAATTAATTACAGCGTTTCCTATCAATACGCGTTTTAAGGAGGCCGGCGTATGAAAAAGCTACTGGCGCTGCTGCTGGCGGGTTTGCTGACAATACTGCTGTCCGCCTGCGGCGGCTCAGGCGGACAGACCGTCAAACCGTCTGCGCGACAGACCCTCGAAATTACCGACATGACGGGCCGGCGGGTGACACTGACTTTACCCGTAAAGCGCTATGCGCTCAGTACGTTTGACCTCATCAACTTTGTTGTCCCGCTGAAAGGCGATGCGGCGTTTTCTATGCTGGTCGGGGTGGGGGATTCCGGGGGGAAGGCTGCCTACGACGCGATATATGGACGGCTGTTTCCGGGACTGACGCAGCGTCTGGCGACTATTTCGCCGCATAACGCGCCGTTTGACGCGGAGGCGGTGCTGGCCGCGAAGCCGGATGTGCTGATTGTCAACTCGGCGATGCAGGCGCATATGCACGCGCTGGATATTGAGCCGCGCCTGCGGGAAGCGGGAATCGCCCTGGTGCTGCTGGATGTGCCGAAAGTGCCTGACCAGTCGGTGCAGGAGGCACTGCGGCTGTTTGGGGAAATTTTTGGCGAACCGGAGAAAGCACTGGAAACTGCCGCCTTTATCGACCGGCAGTTTGGCGATCTGACGACCCGGCTGGCCAGGGTCAGACAGCCAAAGCCGCTAGTATACTATGAAAAATCGGGGACAGCGGAGTTGTTCGGGCCGTCAAGCCTGAGCGCCGCGCCGGGCTGGGGAGCGTTGATCGGTATGGCCGGCGGTGAAAATCTGGCTGATCGGACAGTGGGGGCGAAGAAAGCGGGAGGCTCGGTCATGCTTGACCCGGAATTTGTGATCCGTTCCGATCCGGATTATATTATCGTCAGCGGGGTTAACCCCATCGGTATGGCCGCTGATCCGGCAGTTGCCGCCACTGCGCGCTTTGATCTTTTGAACCGCCCCGGATGGTCGGAGCTGAAGGCGGTGAGGAACAGACAGGTCTATGAATACCAGCATGAACTGCCGCGCTCCGTGTTTTTATTTTATCCGGCTCTGTCGCTGGCTAAGCTGTTTTATCCGGCGGAGTTTCAGGACATTGATCCGGAACAGCGACTGGCCGAGTTTTATGACCGGTTCATGCTGATTAAAAGCAGCGA